>Ga0101944_10000854_pt1 | contig 79600 bp, 66 predicted proteins | sample DewCreD2012metaG_FD_75245 | JGI IMG/M metagenome (GOLD analysis project Ga0101944, IMG submission 75245) | Hot spring sediment bacterial and archeal communities from British Columbia, Canada, to study Microbial Dark Matter (Phase II) - Dewar... ... | reverse complement strand
CCGGGTCAACCTTCGCGGGGTAAAACGGAAGATGAGCAACCACAACCTGCGACCCTGGACGCGTCAACCGACATCCCGTATCGACGTCTCCAAGCAAATCAGGATCGTTAAGTGAACAGTACTTGGGTTAGCGGACTAGAGGCGTCAGCACGATCGTGCGGAACTCGACCGGGCCGTGGTCGCCTTGCAGGGAGATGGGGCCCGGTTCGCCTTCGTTGGGATCGTGGCCCATGGCGGTGAGCCCTTCGACCACCTGCTTGTCGATGATCTTTGTGCCGTTGAGGACCACGGTCAAATCGCGGCCGATCAAAGTAATTTCGTAAGTCTGCCACTGGCCGGGCGGGAGGGTGGCGTTTACGGCCGGAGCGATGCGGCTATAGAGCGAACCGTTGCTGTGGGTGTTCGGGGGACGGCCGTAATCGTCAAGGATCTGAATTTCGTAGCGCCCGCGCAAGCCGATGCCGCTGTTGCTGCCCTTGGCCAGCCGGTATTCCACACGGAGTTTGAAATTCCAGAAACGGTCTTTGGTGACGAGGTTGGCGCCGCCGCCGCCCGCTTTGAGGATTCCGTCTTCGACCTTCCAGTTGAAGGGACGGTCTTTTTCGAGCGGTTCCCAGCCGGCGAGGTCCTTGCCGTTGAACAGGCGGATGAGCCGGCCCTCGCGCCAGGCGCCGTCGTCTTTGTCTTTAATCTCCGGAGCGCGGGCCCCCACCCATTGCACGGGGGGTTGGTTGGTTCCGGTCCGCTCGGTGCTGCCGGTTAACCGGCTGCCTTCCAGGCGGGCGCGAACGACAGATTCGGCGGCGACAGGCTCCTCGCCCTGGCGCAGCCGCTGCTTGTAGCGGAACACGGCGGAGAGCTCGCCGCCGCGGACGGCCGCCTCGTTGGCGATGTTGAGATCGCCCGCGTAAATGCTGACGAACTTGACGGTGGGACGGCCGGTTTCGGCGCCTTGCACCTCCATCCAGGAGGCCCGGTTGGCGGCGCCGGGGTAGCTGATGTTCCAGCGTCCGTTGAAATCGGCGTCGGCGGCGAGCGCGGATGCGGCGGCTAGGATCAAGAGAAGGTTTCGCATGTTGCCTCCTTCCACGGTGACTCGTCTAGTATAGCGGCGGCGACAGGCCAGCGGAGGCCACGGCAGGGGGACGGTCCGATGGCGGGGGAATGTGGTTAGGATGGAGTTGTAAAGCCATGAAGTCCTGGAAAGCCGCGCTGTTGCTTTTGGCGCTCGCCGTACATTTGACTGCGGCGAAAGTCCCGCTGTATGAGCTGCGGGGCAAGGTAGAGCCGGCGCCGGGGCGGGCGGTGGTGGCGGTCTATGGCGTGAATTCGCCGTTCAACGTGCGGACCATTGCCGATCCCAAGGGCGAGTTCCGTTTCAAGCGGCTGGAGGCGGGGCCGTACAAAGTCTACGTTTTCGCTCCCGGAGTGGGAGAAGCCGAGCAGACGGTGGCCGTAGGGCCCAGCACGGCGGACAAGAAGCGGCGGGTGCGGGTGACCATCCCCTTCGATTCGCCCGAAATCAGCGCGCTCAAAGAGGAGCACACCACATCGGTGCGGGAGCTGAGCATTCCGGCCCCGGCGAAGCTGGATTTCGTGGAGGCGCGGCGGCTGTTGGGACGGAAGGATGTCGAGGGCGCGATCCGGAGCCTGGAGCGGGCCATCGAGCGCGCGCCGCAATTCGTGGCGGCCTGGAATGAGCTGGGCACGATCGCCTATCTGACCAAGCGCTACCAGGATGCGGAGCGCTACTTCCGCAAGGCGTTCGAGCTGGATCCGCAAGGCTTCGCCCCGGCGGTGAACCTGGGGGGGGTGTTGCTGAATTTGAGCCGGCCGACCGAGGCTCTGAAGTATAACACCTACGCGCTTGGGCTGCGGCCCGCCGATCCTCTGGCCAACGCCCAGATGGGGATCAACTATTTTCTGCTCGGCGAGCTGGACCGGGCGGTCCCATTCTTGAAGGAAGCCAAGCGCCGCGATCCGGCGCACTTTTCGCACCCGCAGCTCACGCTGGCCGACATCTACCTTCGGAAGGGCGAGATCCAGGCGGCGATTGCGGAGTTGCAGGACTTTCTGGCGCGCCACCCCGATTCCGAACAGGCGGTCAAGATCCGGGAGCAACTGCGCTCACTGGGCGCGAAGTGAGCAGGAGAGGCTGGTAGACGCAGCGGGGATCTTCGGCCAGATAATCGCCGGTGAGGGCGTAAGCACGGGAGCGGGAGCCGCCGCAGAGGTTGCGGTATTCGCAAGCGCCGCACTTGCCGCCCAGGCGAGCAGGATCCCGCAGGCTCCGAAAGAGAGGCGCGCGGCGATAGACTTCGGCCAGCGAATCGCGGCGGACGTTGCCCGCAGCCAGGGACAGGAAGCCGCTGGGGCAGATGTCCCCCGTATGGGAGATGAAGACAAGGCCTTTGCCGTCGTTGATGCCGGCTTGCCGGCCGATCGCGCCGCCGGCGCGGCTACCCGACATGAAACCTGCGCCGGCGCTCTTCATTTGCTGCGCTACGAAGCGGCGGTAGTGCTGGGCTTCGGTGGTCTTGATGTCGAAGCGGGCGCGCCGGGACCTTTCAAACAGGAAGCGGAAGACCTGTTCGTATTCCTCCGCGCTCAGGTCGTCGGACTTGAGGGCGCGGCCGGTGGCGACCAGGAAGAAAACGCTCCACAGGCAAGCGCCTTCGGCTTCCACCAAGTCCGCCATTTCGGCGAGGCGGTGGAGGTTGCGCCGGGTGACGGTGGTGTTGATCTGAACCGGCAGGCCGATCGTGCGCGCGTGGCGCAAAGCGGCCAGGGTGATGGCGAACGAGCCAGGCACGCGACGGAACCCGTCATGGGAAGCGGCATCGGGACCGTCAAGGCTGAGGGCCATGCGGGCGACGCCGCACTCCAGGAAGCGGTCCACGGCCGCCGGGGTGAGCAAGGGCGTGGCGCTGGGCGTAACGGTGGTCCGCAAGCCCAACCCGACGCTGTAGCGGAGCAAGTCGAACAGGTCGGTTCGCTTCAGTGGGTCGCCGCCGGTGAAGACCATCAGCGGATCGCCGAAGGCGCGCACCTGTTCGAGCAAGCGGAATCCTTCTTCGGTGGTCAGCTCCAAAGGATGGCGGGCGGGGATGGCTGAGGCCCGGCAGTGGAGGCAGGCCAGGTCGCAGGACTGCGTCACTTCCCAGATCACCAGGAACGGAGCTTGATCAAAGGACCTCACAACCTCACCCTACCCCGCCCTGGGCCTCAAAGCTGTGACCCCAGTCACCGACGGGGCCGCCGTTCGCCCGTAGCCTGGGACCAGGGGAAACCCGGGAGGGGTAACGAAATGAATCACTGCACGGAACAGACGCCGCAGGCGGACTGGGATCAAACAACGCTGTCCGTCTTGATCCAGCACATCCTGGACAGGCACCACGCGTATTTGCGCGAAGCGCTTCCCAAGCTGACCCAGCTCGCACAAGTCTCCAGCGGCGCCGGAGGCGAAAAGGACGCAGCCGGAATCGGCGGCGTGCTTGACGGGCTGCGGGCGGAGATCGAAAGCCACATGTGGAAGGAGGAGATGGTGCTGTTCCCGCTGATCCGCAACCTGGAGGAGGCGGAGGCATCCGGGAAGCCGGCGCCGCCCAGCCACTGCGGATCGGTGCGGAATCCGATCCGGGTGATGGAGCTGGAGCACGAGGCCGCGAAAGGGGCACTGGAGGAGCTCAGGAAACGCACCGTTAACTACACGGATGCGGCGGCAGCAGGGGTTTCCGCGGCCCTGGTGCGGGAGTTGTCCCGGCTGGACGAAGATCTGCGGCTCCATATCCACTTGGAAGACGACATCCTGTTTCCGAGGGCGATCGAGCTGGAGGCCCGGCTGGCGGCCTGAAGCTGCGCCGCGGGGCGGGGATCACTTGCGCAGGTAGGAGTCGTCGCCGCGGATCCAATCTTCTCGGACGGGCGAGAACACGTCCACGGCCACGCTTTCCTCGATCGCCTCGACGCTGTGGGGAACCGAGGGTGGGATCTCGAGCATATCGCCCGGTTGCAGGATGACTTCAGCGCCGCCCACGGCGAAACGCAGCCGTCCTTGCTGAAGAAAGGTGACCTGCTCGTGGATGTGGCTGTGTTCGGGGACGACCGCGCCCTTTTGCAAATGAATGCGCGCCACGGTGAGATGCCGCGCGTGGAAGGCCTGGCGCGTGAACAACGGATTCAACTGCTCAGCCGGGATGGAGCCCCAGTTGTGGATCTTCATGGCCCGGACATTCTACCACGGCCTTCAGCGCCACTCGAACACAACCAGCACGGGGAAGTGGTCTGAGGGATAGCGCCCGTTGAGGTTGTCGGTGATGGTTTCGGCGAGCACCGGTTCGAGCGGCCCTCGGAACAGGATCCAGTCGATGCGGGCCTCTCCGGGCGCGCCTTTGAAGGCATGGAAAGTGCCGCGGGGCCCTTCGCGGCGGGCCGCCGCTTCCCAGGCGTCTTTAAGCCCGGCCTCCCGGGTGAGGATCTGATGAGACTGGCCGGCCACATCGGTATTGAAATCACCGGTGACGATTAGGACCTCATCTGGCGGGCGGGCGCGCAGCCGGGAGGCGAGGATATTGGAGCAGTTCACGCGCGCCTGCTCGTCGATGTCGCGGTGAGGGAAGTGGGTGTTGGAGTAGTAGAAGCGGCGCTTCGTGCTGAGGTCCTCGAACACAGCCCAGGTGACCATCCGGGCATAGTTGATGCCCCAGGACATGCTGCCGGGCACCTCCGGAGTTTCGGAAAGCCAGTAGTTTCCGGACTCGACGACGCGGAGGCGGTCCTTGCGGTAGAAGACGCCCATGTGCTCGTCCTCGCGGTTGCCGCGGCGGCTGAGGCCGAACCATTCGTACTCCGGAAGCTTTTCGACGATGTACTGGCCTTGGATGTAGTACAGCTCCTGAGTGCCGATGAGGTCGGGGGAGCGGCGGCGGATGGTTTCGACGAGTAAATCGCGGCGGTTATCCCAATAGTCCGGACCGTCGCTCTTGAGAGGCAAGCGGACATTGAAGGTCATCACGCGTAGCGTTTCCGCCGCCTGGAGCGCACCGAGCGAGGCGGCGAAGAGCACTGCGGCGAGGAAGCGTTTCATGTGGCTCATGATACCGCGGGCTTGCTTGTGATGTAAGCTCATAGCTGTCACCGGGCGGCGCGGCTCAGCGGCCGCCTGGCGAGGAGGTTGCCATGGCGATGGAGATTACAAGTCCGGCGTTTCCGAACGGAGGCACGATCCCCAAACTGCACACTTGCGAAGGCGCGGACGTGTCCCCCGCCCTGGAGTGGTCCGGCGAGCCGGCTGGAACAAAGAGCTTCGCGCTGATTGTGGACGACCCCGAAGCGCCGGTGGGCACATGGAACCACTGGCTTTTGTACGACATCCCGGCATCGGTCCATGCCCTGGCGCAAGGCCTGAAGCCCGGCAGCGTGGGGCTGAGCGGCACGAATGATTTCGGGCGGCCGGGCTACGGCGGCCCGTGTCCGCCCAAAGGCCACGGTCCGCACCGCTATTACTTCCGCCTGTACGCGGTGGATGTCCCGTCGCTGGGATTGGGACCGGGCGTGAAGCGCGCCCAATTGGACCGGGCCCTGCGCGGGCACATTTTGGCCCAGGCGGAATACATGGGAAGGTACGAGCGCCGCTGAACCGGCCGGCGGAGAGCGCGGCGCTCCGCCTTCAGACTGAGAAGGACGTGCCGCAGCCGCAGCTCTTTTTGGCGTTGGGGTTTTCGAACACGAAGCCGGATTGCATGAGGGACTCCTGGTAGTCCAGCGTCAAGCCCTGAAGCAGCTTCAGGCTCTTGGGGTCGATGAAGACCTTCACGCCGCCGAAGTCGAAGACTTGGTCTTTGGGCCGGGGCGCGGTCTCAACGCGAACCACATAGCTGTATCCAGAGCAGCCTCCGCCTTGCACTCCCAGGCGGAGCCCTCCGTCCGGCGCATTCTGACGGGTCAAAAGCTGTTGGATTTTGCCCAGCGCCTTGGGGGTAACCTGTATCATGCTCATTTCCTCCATGCCGCACAGATATTAGTGCGCCGCGGTTTTCAAATCCCGGCCTTCCTTGAGCGCCTGATAGAGGGGAGACAGTTCCCTCAATCTCTTGACGGTTTCGATAACCCGGGCGGCGGCGAATTCAATCTCCTCCCCGGTCGTGAAACGCCCCAAGCCGAAACGGATCGAGCTGCGCGCCAAGTCCGATTCGAGCCCCAGGGCCTGCAAGACGTGGCTAGGGGCTTGGGTGGCGGAGCTGCAAGCGGAGCCGCTTGAGACCGCCACATCCCGCAAGGCCATCAAAAGGGAATCGGCCAACACATGGGCGAAGCTCACGTTCAGGTTGTTGGGCAGGCGGGGACTCATGGCGCCGTTGATGTGGATCTCCTCGAGCCCCTCTTCGAGCAATTGCTTCAACCGGTCCCGCAGGCGGCCGACACGTTCCGCCTCCGCCGGCATTTCCAGACGGCAGATCTCGCAGGCCTTGCCCAGGCCTACGATGCCCGGCACGTTGAGCGTCCCCGAGCGCAGGCCACGCTCGTGGCCGCCGCCGTGGATCTGGGGCTCAATCTCGACGCGGGGGTTCTTGCGGCGGACGTAGAGAGCGCCGACTCCCTTGGGGCCGTACATTTTGTGGGCGCTCAAAGAAAGAAGATCGATGTGCGATTCCTCGACGTCGATGGGGACCTTGCCCGCCGACTGAGCGGCGTCGGTGTGAAACAGCACGCCCCGCTCGCGGGCGATACGTCCGATTTCGGCCAGCGGCTGTAATACGCCGATTTCGTTATTGGCGTGCATGATGCTGACCAGGATGGTGTTCGGGCGGATCGAGCGGCGCAGACGCTCCAGGTCGATCAGCCCATCCCGGTCCACGGGAAGGTAGGTGACTTCGAAGCCGTTCTGTTCGAGCCAACGGCAGGCGTCGAGGACCGCCTTGTGCTCGGTGACCGCGGTGAGGATGTGGCCTCCGTGGCCGGCGAAACGCGCCGCGGCGCCTTTGAGCGCGAGGTTATTGGACTCGGTGGCGCCGCTGGTGAAGACGATTTCCTGCGGCGAGGCGCCGATCAGTTCGGCGACTTGACGGCGTGCGGTCTCAACGGCATGCTCCGCCTCCCAACCGAAGGCGTGGTGGCGGCTGGAGGCGTTGCCGAACTTTTCGGTAAAGAACGGCAGCATGGCTTCTAGCACGCGCGGATCGACCGGAGTGGTAGCGTGATAGTCCAAGTAAACGGGTGTCTTCATGGCCAGATTCCACCGAATTCCAGGGTCAGCCTCCCAGTTTCGCGGGCCGAAGCGGTTCCTATCTCCACTGTAGCGCCCGCTGCGGGGAGGGTCAATCGGCGTTGGGCGGCCGCGATTGTTTCCCTGCCGCGGGCTGTGTTCTACTGTTGTTTACCGATGGCGACGGGCGCCGAACCTCTCTCTGGGGAAAGCAAACCATCAACTGGCATTCCATGGCAGGCGGCCGTCTGGTTTCTATTTCTGCTGATCGTGTGCTACGCGCCGGTGCTGGCGCGCTTGGTGCGGCAATGGTATGACGACGCCGACATGGGACACGGCTTCTTTGTGCCCATCGTGGCCGGCTACATTGCCTGGAAACGACGGGAAGAGCTGGCGGCGCCTTCGCTGAGCTGGTGGGGGCTGGGGGTGGTATTATGGGGTGCCCTCCAGCTTATGGTGGCCACGCTGGGCGCGGAGCTGTTTTTAGCGCGCACGGCGTTCATCATTTCGCTGGCAGGCGTGGTGGCGACTTTGGGGGGGCTGCGCTGGCTTCGTGTGCTGGCGTTTCCGCTGTTCCTGCTGTGCTTCATGGTGCCGATCCCGGCGATCCTCTACAACCAGATCACTTTTCCGATGCAGCTGTTCGCCAGCCAGGTGGCGGACTTCGCGCTGTCGGCTCTGGGAATCCCGGTTCTGAGAGAGGGCAACATTCTGGAGCTGGCCAGCCAGCGGTTGAACGTCGTGGAGGCTTGCAGCGGGATCCGGTCGCTGCTTTCGCTGTCGTTCCTGTCGCTGGTCTACGCCTGGTTTTTCGACAGGAAGGTGTGGATGCGCTTTGTGTTGCTGGCGGCCACTCTGCCGATTTCGATCCTCGCCAACGCCAGCCGGGTGACGCTGACCGGCATCGCCAGCGAGTATGATCCGGATCTGGCCAGCGGAGTGTTTCACTATCTGTCGGGGTGGGTCATTTTCATGGTGGCGCTGGTGCTGCTGATCGGGTTCCACCAAGTTGTGAACTTCGCGCACCGGAGGATCCGTGGCTAACCGCAGGCTAGGGTGGACGCTGTTTGGCAGCCGTCAGGCTTTGGTTTTGACTGTCTTGCTGGCACTTCAAGCCGGAGTCTTTTACACCTATTCCGGCGCGGAACAAGCGCCGGCCTCCGGGCCGCTCAACCAGATGCCCACCGAATTCGGCTCCTGGCGGATGGCTGCCGAAGGCGTGATAGAGAAGGAGGTCCTGGACGTTCTGCGGGCCGACGATGTGGTGATCCGAAGTTACGCTCAGGCCGAGTCGGGACGAGTCGCCAGCCTGTTTGTGGCCTACTTCCGTTCGCAGCGTACGGGGCAAGCGCCGCACTCGCCGAAGAACTGTCTGCCGGGATCGGGCTGGGAGCCTTCGGCTTCGGAATACCGCCGGATCTCGATCCCAGGGCTGGAAGCGCCGATAGAGGTCAACCGGTACCTGGTGGAGCGGGGGGACAGCAAGAGCGTGGTGTTGTATTGGTATCAGACGCCGTACCGGGTGATCGCCAGTGAATACGAGGCCAAGTTCTACTTGGTTGTGGATTCCGTTCGGCACCGGCGTTCGGATACGGCGCTGGTGCGTGTCGTTACGCCGGTGATCAACGGCGACGAGCGGGGAGCGACCAAGGCGGCGGAGGATTTCGTCCGGGCGTTTTTCCTTCCGCTTCGGGGATACTTGCCGTCCTGAAGCCCGCGGTCACCGGCCGCCCGCCAAGCGGCGCGCGAAGAAGTCCGCGGCGGCGCGGAATGCATCCAGCCAACTGGAATGGGTGAGGAACGAGTGTACCTCATCCGGCAAGATCAACTGCTCGAATTCCACGCCCTGCCTGCGCAGCGCCTCGGCCAACTGAACGGTTTGGCGGAACTCGACGTTACGGTCGTCATCGCCGTGGATTAGCAGCACCGGCGCGCGCCACTGGGACACATCGGCTAGGGGGGAGGAGGAGAGCGCCAACCGCAGCGCCTGCTGCTGCGTCTCCAGGTCGTCGGAGGGCAGGAACAGGCGGGTTTCGGTGCGCCAGTCGTGGACGCCGTGCAGGTCGACGCCGGCGGCGAACAGGTCAGGCCTCCGCGCCAGCCCCAGGGCGGTGAGATAACCGCCGTAGGATCCGCCCCAAAGGGCGATCCGCGCCGGGTCTATGTCAGCGCGACGGCGGAGCCAGGCGGCGGCGGCCACCACGTCCTGGAATTCGCTGGCCCCGGCCGCGCCGTAACCGAGCGCCTCGCGGAACTCCATTCCATAGCCTGTGCCGCTGCGGAAGTTGATCGAAAGGACCAGATAGCCGTTCGCAGCCAGGAACTGGTTGAAGGCGTAAGCCTTGTGATAGTACTCGGAGGGGTGCCAGCCAAGGAGCATCTGCCGGCGTGGCCCGCCGTGGAGGAAGATGACCGCGGGCTGTGATGCCGTGCCTTCCGGACGGGCGGGTTGGAAAAGCTGGGCGTGAATCAAGGTTCCATCCAGCGAGGGGAACGTGACGGCTTCGACGGGGACGAGCGCCTGGGCGGGGAACTCTGGCGGCACGGGGCTGGGCGTCAGATCGGCAAGTTTGCCGCCCCGGATCAAGGCGGGACGGGAGGGCAAGCGGCTGTCGGAACGCAGCAGGGCCAGCGTCGCACCGTCCGCGGTTTCCACCGGGCTCCATTCGATACCCTCTCCGGAAGTGAGCGCCAAGGGAGCGCCGCCCGCGGCGGAGACGCGCCAGAGGCGCCGGCGGTCGATGTCCTGGTGATTCGAGCAGAAGAGGATCTCTTGCCGGTTGGCGCTGAGGGAGGCCTGTTCGACTTCGCCATCGCCGGGCGTTAACAAGAGCGGCGTGCCGCCGGCGGCAGCAATGGTATAAAGGTGCGTCCAGCCGTTGCCTTCCCAAGGGAAAACGATCCGGTTTTGGGCCGTCCAGAAGAGCTGGTGCTCCGAGGACAATGGGCGGAAGACACTGCCGCGCCCGGTCGGAGCTTTCCACAGTTCCCTGCCCCGGCCTGTGGAGGCGTCGGCGATGAGGATGGACCAGGGCACGGCCTCGCGCTTTGGACCGAAGACTTCCAGAACGCGCGAAAATGGGATCCGCACGAAGGCCACTTGCTTGCCGTCCGGGGACCAGACCGGTTCGCCGTCGCGGTCCACGCTGGGATCGAGATAACGAACGGCGGCGCCGCCCACGTCGAAGACGCCGATGAAGCTGTGGTCCCCTCTGCGGCTGACGAAAGCCAGGCGGCTGCCATCCGGACTCCAGCGCGGATCCTCGCACTGCCCGCGGGCTTCGAACAGGCGCGCGGGCTTGGGATCGCCCGAGAGGCGCGCCGTCCAGATCTGGCCTTTCTTGACGTAGGCCACGGCGTCGCCCCTGGGGGAGACGGCCGGCTGAGCGCCCTGGTCCAGGCGGCGAGGTTCGCCTCCAGAGAACGCGATCACCCAGAGCGCTTGCTCCGCGCCCTGCGCTTGGCTGCGGGGATTGGGGAATTCTCCCTGGTTGTTGGGCGCTCCTCCGCGGACGAAGACGAGGGCCTTGGCGTCGGGGGTCCAGCGGAGCTGCGAGAGCGCTTGCCCGTCGTCCTCGGTGAAGCGGGTCAACGGGCGGGCCTCGAACCGCGGCCCTTCGGCCACCCAGATGTTGCGCACGCCGCGGAGGTTCACCACCCACGCCAGGCGGCTGCCCTTGGGAGCAGCGGTCAGTTCGGAGACGTGCGGTGCGCTGAGGAACTGCTCCACAGTAAGTTGGGCGCGGGCCGGAAAAGCCGCCAGGAGGATGACGAGGGCAGCGGCGCTGAGCCGCCCATTGCGTGCGAGTCCAAGCCATGCGCGCGGCATAGGATCCTCACAAGTCGACCGCGATCACCTCATGGTCGAGGAACGGTGGCACGGTGAGAGAGATACTGTCCGCCTCTTGCCGCACCTTCGGCTCCACCGCCGCATTGAGCAACTGCACGCGGCGCGCCCGCAGTCCTGGCGGCAGGCGCAGGCGGACCTGTTGCGCGGGGGCCGGCAACAGCTCACGTGCGGGTCCTTTCATGAACATCGGGTTGGAGAGGTTCACCAGGTGCACGGTGAGCGAGTTGGCCTGCCGCCAGACGGTGACGTCCAGCATGCCCGGACCGGTGACGGTGACCGGCGGTTCTTCATTGGCGGCCCAAGCGATTGCGTTGCGCAGCAAGCGCCCGTGGTCCACGCACATCACCTCCCAGAAGACGCGGTCGATGTCCCAGGGGAAGTAAACCACGCGGCTGCCGCCGAGCTGCCGCAGGTAGACCTCGGGGGTATTGGTCCGCTCCACGCGCGGGTAGACCTTCTCCATAGGGAGGTCCGGATAGGAGGGGATCAGGGTGACGGGCGGGTTTGGGAATTCCTCGCGGGCGGCCACACCGACCCGGTAGACGCCGTTGATGATGCGGGGGGCGTCTTCCAGTCCGGCCAGCAGCGGATGCCGAGTGGCGTGCTCCAGCCGCAGATAGGAGTTCTGCATCGGGCCTTCGCGCGGCGTCTTGAAGTCTACGCCGAAAAGGTCCGCCAGGGCGAAGTTCTTCCGCGGGGCGCCCCATTCGTCGTACAGCGAGGTTTCCAGTGTCGCCAGCAGGCTGCCGCCCTGGCGCACGTATTGCCGCAACTGCTCACATTGCTGATCCGAGAGGGCGGCGATGTTGGGAAGGATGAGCAGCTTGAAGCGGCGGATGCGCTCCGGCTCCAGCAGTCCGTCGTGAACCATTTCGAAGGGGATCCGTGCTTCGATCAGCGCCTGGTAGACGCCGAGGGTGTGATCCTCAACCCGCTGGCGGGCTTGCGCACCGCCGTAGTACGTGGCGGTCTGCTGGGAATAGACCACCGCCACGCGCGCCAGCGGTTCTTCATTTCGGAGGTAGCGCTCCCAGCTCGCGTAGCGCGTATAGATCTCCTCGACGGTTTTCAGCCAGCGCGGATCGTGCAGCACGCCCGCGAACTTGGTGAACCAGGGGCGCAGGCCGTTGGCCACGCCATCGGCGACCCACAGGCGGATCTCGGCCGGAGCCTGCACCGAGTCCTTCCAGCGGTAGGGCTCCTCCAAGCCGACGCTGAAGATGCCGCCGATCGGCTTGCGGCCCATCGTAGCCCGGTATTCCTTGCCGTTTTTGCCCGCTTCCCAGACCGGGGCCAGGCCCCGCCGAGCCTGCCGGTCGGCGAACAGCGTGGGGGCCAGCTCGCCGATGGTCTTCATGTTCAGATCGCTGAGGGCGCCGCCGCCGGCGTTGGCGATGAAGCGGGCCTGCGGATTGACCTTGCGGATCTCGGAGTCCCACAAGCGCCACAGCTCGAAGAGCCGCTGCTCGCGCCATTGCAGATAGGCGCGGCGGACCGGATCCCGGGGGTTGTTCGTGCGGGGCAGGTCCATGCCGCTAAAGGCGCGGAAGTTTTTCTGGCAGTGCTCGCAATAGCACATGCCGGAGCCGGCCCAGCGGTTGGAGAAGATGCCGTCGACTTTGTAAAGGGAGGCGATCTCGCGGGTCACCTCGGTCATGAATTCGAAGTTGTAAGGGCCGAGGGCGCAGGTCACCCACATTTCCGGCGAGGCCCAGTGGCGGCGCTTTTGCCCCTGGGCGTCGACGGCGATCCAGTCCGGGTGGGCTTCGTAAACGTCTTGGTAGGTGGCGTGCGGATCGGTGCGCGCCAGAACGATCATGCCCAGCTTCCGGCAGCCTTCGAACAGCTCGCCGAAGGCGTCGCGGCCACCGAGCCATGTGCTGCGGTGGTGGAAAGGGATCTTGGTTGGGTAATACGCCACGCAACCGCCTGCGCTGAGGCAAGCCGCGTCGGCCCGGATGCGGCGGAAGTAGTCGAGCCAGAATTGCGGGTCGTAGCGGCCGGGGTCGTTCTCAACCAGGGTGAGCTGGGCCCAGCGCATGGCGCGGTCGAAACGCTGCCAGTCTTCGGCGCCTGGGGCATGCCAGGCGAGGACCGACGCAGCCGACGCGGCTTGGACGAATTCTCTTCGCGTCATTATTTCCTCACTTTTGACCGTAGGTGGCCTGGGGGCCGTGCTTGCGCAGGAAGTGCTTGTCGCGCCAGACGTCCGCCAGTTCGGGCGCGGCGGGGTTCAAAGCTAGAGTGACAGCGGCGATCCGGGCCAGCTCCTCGAGGATGACCGAATTGTGGGCGGCTTCCAGAGCTGAGCGTCCCCAGGTGAAGGGGCCGTGCCCGGCGACCAGAACGCCGGGGATTTCGGTGGGATCGAGGTTTTCGAAGCGGCGGATGATGGCTTGGCCGGTGTTCCATTCGTAGGCCGAGGAGATCTCTTCGGCGCTCAGCTCGCCGGTCACCGGCACCGGGCCGCGGAAGTAGTCGGCGTGGGTGGTGCCCAGGCAGGGGATTGGGCGGCGGGCTTGCGCCCAGGCGGTGGCGTAGGTGGAGTGCGTGTGCACGACGCCGCCGGCCGCGGGAAACGCGCGATAGATCGCCAAATGGGTGGGCAAATCCGACGAGGGCCGCAACGAACCCTCCACGATGCGCCCCTCAAGGTCCGTCACAACCAGATCGGAGGCCGTCAAGCGGTCATAGGGCACGCCGCTGGGCTTGATCACCACCAGCCCGCCGGCCCGGCTGATGCCGCTGGCGTTTCCAAAGGTGTACAGCACCAACCCGCGCCGCACTAATTCCAGATTCGCTTCCAGGACTTCTTCGCGCAGTTCATTGAGCATATCTGAATTGTAGAACTTGCCATGGGGGAGGCCGCAGGATCCGGCGAGAGACTCAGCGCGCACGCGGCAGCGAGATCTCGGCCCAGTAGATCATGCTGCGGCCCTCGTGTTCCGAGCCATAGGCTACAAAGAGAGTTCCGCCCTGGACCACGAGTGCGGCCCCATTCTGCGCGCCTTTGCAGGGAAGAGAGAGCGACGGGTTCCATTCCGCGGCGGAGGGATCGAGCCAGCCGAGGGCGAGGCTCTGCGCGCCACCGGGCGGGGTAGCCGCCGTCAGGATGCGCCCGTCGGCCAGCTCGGCCATGGCCAGAGGCTTCGCTCCGGGCTGGAGTTGTCGCCAGGACCAGGCGCGGTAAGGGGCGCGGGCCTCGCCGAGTTGGGTTTGCGCGGAGGACAAGGCGGCAACCGCCAAGCCATCCCGGCGAAAGAACAAAACAACCGGGTGGGTGCGGCCATCGGCGAGCGCGAGATCGGGCGCATGCACGGTGTATTTCAACCCGTCGGGGCTGGAGTAGAGCCGCAGCGGCTCCTTATTCCAGGCATCAAATGCCAGGCTGTAGGCGCGGTTCAGATGCCAGCGGATGGGGCCGAGCAGCAAGCCGGCCTCGAGCGGCTGAACCGGCCCCTCCCAATCGCGGCCGTCCGCAGAGCTCCACAGAAACGTGCGGGGAGGGGGGCCCGGAAGGGCGGTGCTGTGGGCCTCGGCAGCCAGCAACAGCCTGCCGTCGGGAGCGGCGCAGAGGGAGGGGCGGCTAAGGTCCTCTCCGGGCAAGCGGAGCAACGCGCTGGATTGCCAGACCCGGCCGTCGGCGGAGCTCAGCACCCGCAAGGCCCCGCCGTTGGATCCAGCCGGGCCCGCTTCGCGCAGGACGCAATGCCAGCGCTCGCGGTGATGCAGCAGATCCGGATCTGTGTTCTGCTCGCCACGCCCCCAGAGCAGGCGGACCTCGCCCAGCGTCAGGCGGTCTGCGGGCGGGGAAGGCGGCGCGGGGACCAGGCCGAGCGGAACGAGAAGCGCGGCTGCCGCCGCCAGCCATCGCGGCAAGACGCTGCGGAGGCGGCTCATGGGCGCTGTTGGTTTGGCGGCAGCGCGAACCGCCGGCCGTCTGCGGAACGGCGGGCTTGCCATCACTCTCTTGGCGGTTGCTGTGAGGAACGGCATAGGACCGCGATGGCCTCGATTTCGACCAGCAACTCGGGTCGGCACAGGATCGCCTGAATTCCGGTTGAGGCGGGCAGAGGGTCCAGTCCCTGAGACTGATAGAACGCAGTGCGCTCCTCGTTGAAGGCCGCGTAATCCCGCTCAATGTCGCGCAGGTAGCAGGTGGTCCGGACCACATCCCGCCAAGTTGCGCCTTCCGATTCGAGCAGCGCCGTGATGTTGGCGAACGTACGGCGCACTTGAGCGCGGAAATCTCCCACATGGAGAGTTTCGCCGTTGGGCCCTACGCTGGCCGTGCCGGAGATCAGCAGCACCGTGAGGGGGCCGAAGTCCAAACGCATGCCGCGGGAGAAGGAACTAGGCCGGGGATAGTGGTACGCTTCCCCCAAAACCTGCGGTGCGTGGATGGCCTTCTTGTGGAGGCAAAATGCGCCAATCAGCTCGTGTAACAAGTCTTCAGTCTTCACCGTGCTAAGCACCTCTAAACGTGTTGTGGAATGCGCCCGCCGGCCTTTGGCCCGAGCGGAACCCCGCGCTGGGAGCGACAGGGCCGGGGAGGCGCCCGCGGAAGGGAGCCGGGTGGAGCGCGGTCATGTATGTTTCTCCTGTTCCACCCGCGCCGCCAGCAACGATTGGATCTGCTGTTCCAACTGCTCGACCCGGCGCGTGAGATCTTCGATAGCTTGCCCTTCCGGATCGGGCAAGCGCCCGTGGTCGAGAGTCTCTTCGGGGGCTTCGCCGCGCACGCGGACCACTTTGCCCGGGATTCCAACCACGGTGCTGTGGTCCGGGACCGAATGGATGACCACGGATCCGGCGCCGATCTTCACATGGTCTCCGATGCGTATGTTCCCCAAGATCTTGGCGCCCGTACCCACGACCACATGGTTGCCGAGGGTAGGGTGGCGCTTGCCCTTCTCCTTGCCCGTGCCGCCCAGCGTGACCCCCTGGTAGATCAGCACGTCATCACCGATCTCGGCGGTTTCCCCAATGACCACGCCCATGCCGTGATCGATGAAAAAGCGCCGCCCGATCTTGGCCCCCGGGTGAATCTCGATGCCCGTCAGCGCCCGGCTGAATTGCGAAACCAGGCGCGCCAGCAGCATCCAGCGCTTGCGGTATAGCTTATGCGCCAGGCGGTGCAGGAGGATGGCGTGGAAGCCAGGATAGCAGAGCAGGATCTCCAAGACGCTCTTGGCGGCGGGATCCTCGCGGAAGATGGTGTCGATCTGTTCCTTGATGGTCCGGAACATGTACTCCTATTATGGCGCACGGTGCAGGCGGGCGGCTCGTTGCAGCGTGATATATTGATAGGTTCATGTCCTACGGCTATCAGGCGATCTTCATTTACCTGGTATGCGCCATTCTGTTCGTCGTGGCGCTGCTATTGCTGGCCAAGCTCCTGCGGCCTTCCATGCCGTCGCCGGTCAAGCAGGAGGCCTATGAGTGCGGAATCCGGGCCGTGTCCACGGCGCGTGGCCGCTATACCGTGCGGTTCTACATCATCGCCATCCTGTTCGTCATCTTCGACGTCGAAACGGTCTTCCTATATCCTTGGGCGGTGCGCTTCCAGCAACTTGGCTGGTTCGGCGTGGCGGAGATCGCCGTGTTCCTGCTGATTCTGATCGCCGGATACGTCTGGGCCTACAAGAAGGGCGCTTTGGAGTGGGTATAGCCCGGCCCTGAGCGGAGCGCCGGATGATCGCCGCGCGGTTGTATTACCAAGACGCGTACCTGAGGCAGTTTACAGCCCGCGTGGTGGAGCGCTTCGCCGGCGGCTGCCGCTTGCGCCTGGACCGCACCGCCTTTTATCCCACCTCCGGCGGCCAACCTCACGACACGGGCACGATTGCGGGCGTTCCCGTGCTGGATGTGATCGAGGAAGAAGATGAGGTTGTGCACGTGACGGGCGAGCCGGTGCTGGAGACCGAAGTGGAGTGCAGCATCAACTGGCCCAGGCGCTTTGACCACATGCAGCAGCACACAGGCCAACACCTGCTGTCGGCTGTGCTTCACGGCATGTTTGGGTGGAACACAGTGGGATTCCATCTGGGCGCAGCCGCCTCGACCATTGATCTGGATACAGGGCAGGCATCGCCGGAGCAGCTCCAAGCGGCGGAGCTGCGCGCCAACGAGCTGGTCTTTGAGAACCGACCGGTGACGATCTCCTTTGAGGCAGCGGCCGAGGCGCAGGGCCTGAGGAAGGCATTGGACCGGGAAGGGCTGCTGCGGGTCGTGACGATCGAAGGGCTGGACCGGTCCGCGTGCGGCGGCACCCACGTGCGGACCACGGCGGAGATCGGGCCGGTTCTGATTCGAAAGTGCGAGCGGGTGCGCTCGAACGTCCGGCTGGAGTTTTTGTGCGGCTTGCGAGCCGTACGCCGTGCAAGGGCGGATTTTGAGGCGCTCTCCAGGATTGCGCTGGGGCTCTCGGCTTCGCTCGACGAAGCGCCGGCGCTGGTGGAATCCCAGCGGCGGGCGCTCATCGCCTCCGAGAAGGCCCTGGCGAAAGCCCGGGTGGAGCTGGCCCGCAGGCGCGGCGTGGAACTCTACCAGACGGCGGCGGCGGAGGCCGGCGGCATGCGGCGCCATGTGCACCGGGTCGCCGAAGGCGATCTGGACGAGGAGGTCCGTGCTCTGGCCCAGGGCTTCACCAGCGGGGCGCGGGCCGTATTCGTTGCCGTGTCGGAGAACCCTCCGTCAGTGTTGCTGGCCGCCTCCGCGGATTCGGGGCTGCATGCGGGCCAGATTCTCAAGGAGGCGCTGGCTGCGGCTGGGGGCCGAGGAGGCGGCAACGCCCAGCTCGCCCAGGGCAGCGTGCCCGGCGCGGCAGAGCTGGAGCGCGTGTTGGCGAACCTGCCCGGGCGGGCTTGACCCGAGCCCGACGGCCGACATCGCCCGGACTTGGCCGGCGCCCTTCAAAACATCTCGCGGGCGCTAAGCGCATCCAACCTGGCTTGCACGCGGTTGCGCTGGGTAAGGTCGCCCGAACGTTCGTAGAGCCTGCGGAGTCTGCCCAGCAGCACCCGGTTTTCGCCGAAGCGGGCCATTAATGCTTCCAGCGCGCGGGCGGCGGCTTCAGGGTTCTCGGCCCCGCCCGCCCTCTCAATCCGTTGAAACTCCTTGTAGCAGCGGTACGCGCGGTGAAGCCTGAACTTATCGGCAAACGCTTCCTGGAAGGTCAGCGGGCTGGACCGGGGCACGAACTCGTATCGCCACTGAATTGCGCTCAAGAGCGTAAACAGGCTTCCCGCGCAGATCCAACCCACAACCGCCCGGCGGGCCCAGCAGCGCGTGTTGAGGAATAGGAACAAGAAGCCTGCGGCCAGCAGCGGGGTCGAACTGATCAGCAGGCGCATCGCGAAAGCCATGCCGCTCCAGTGGTGAGGCAGGCTGCCCACAATGACTACTTGGCACGCGAAGGCGGCCAGAAGCCCTCCGAAAAGGCGGACGTCTTTACGCAGGCCCCACAGCAGGCCGGCTGCCCCTGCCAGAGTGGCCGGTGTGGTGAAAAAGAGTCCGTTGCGTGAGGAAAACAAGGCGTGTAGCACCCGAGGCGGCGGCCACTCCACAAACTGCGGACCCTGAGGGATGGTCAGCCAGGATCCATAAATAGCACGCCACTGCCACATCTGAGGAAGAAACATGGCCAGAAAAGCAAGGCCCCCCGCGAACCGGCTCACCCACCACTCGCGCCGGCGCAGTGTCTCGCGCAAAGAAGCCCGGTTGAGCTCATGCCAGAGGGGAACGGCCAGGAACAGCGCGTCCTGCCATCGGCATAGCGCCATCAGCCCGGAAGCGGCGCCGATCGCCGCCCAGTCCCGGATCCGCTCGGAATCCCGGCGATTCCACCAAACCCACAAGAACAGGGCTGTGGCCAAGAAGCTCGCCGTATGGCTCATGACGGTGAAGGCGTAGTAGCCGAGAGCGGTCGCGGGCACAAGCACGCTGGCCGACACGGCCGCCCAGCCGATGGCGCGCCGTAAATCCTGGTTCCAGCGCAGGCCGAGCTGCGCCAGCCAGCGGAACAAGAGGATGAGGCCCAGGGTGAGAAAGACTACGTTCGCGCCAGCGAAGAAGCTCGTTGCAAAGCGGCCGTAGCCGCTGGGTGGCGCACCGGTGGCGGCATCCGCCACAGTACCGGCCGCCAGGAAAGGCATTGCGAGCAAAGAGTATCCAATAGCGTATGGACTACCGGGCAGACCGGAGGCGGGCTGCGCCGCCACCCACTTCAGCGAACCCGGCGGAAGGGGTGAATTGGGAGCGATCATGACGCGGAGCTGGTTCGACAGATCGAAATCGCCGTCGAAAAGGAGCGAGTGGGCAGTGGAGAAGTAGCAAATCGAGTCGATGTTGGCGGGGGTCACGACGAGGAAGCCGCGGCCGCCCGGAGCGGCGGGGTCGAGCACAACCAGCAGCGCGAGCAGCAGACTGCCTGCGAGTACAAAGCCAAGCGTGCACCGGCGGAGGGCGGCGGAGGCGGCAGCCATTCGGTATCGAAGGGCATCGCGGGCAACTTCCGGGGGGTTTTGCGCCATGTTGTCTCCAGCCAGGCCTGCGCGGCGTCAGCCGATCATGGGTATGTGTATCCATCCCTTGCGGGCCAGAATCAGGAGCAGCAGCCCGCACACCAGCGTGACATAGGTGAAACGGTCACGCATCGCGAAGTCCAGTGGGTCGCCTTCCATCCGGCCTCGCTGCGCCAGAAGCCACATCCGGCAGATCCAGAGCAACAGCAATGGGGAACCGGGCAGCAAAAACGCAGGCTCGGCATAGAGGGAATGAACATGTGGGCTCTGCGTGTAGATCGCCAGCACAAGCGCGGCGCACACGCCGCAGCAGCAACCCAGGGATTTCACCATGTCCAGATCCGCGGGCAGATACCCTCGGCCCGTGTGCGCAACAGTTTGGCCGCCGGGCGCTCGCATCAGATCCACAGCGCGTTTGCACAGCGCCAGGCTCAACAACAGGAAGAAGGCCAGCGCGAAAAGCCACGGGGAAACGGCGATCTCGCTCACCGTGTGGCCCGCCGCCAGCCGCAACAGGTACAAGCCGGTCAACACGAACACATCGACGAGCACCAACGGTTTCAGGTACAGCGAGTAGGCGGCGCCTGCTGCGAGATACGTGATCAGCGGCAACAACGCAGGCCGGACGGCAGCAAAGACGAGCAGCAATCCGGCGGCGGCCAGAAGGCCTGCGAGCGCCAGTGCAACTCCTGGCTTCAGCCGCCCGCCAGCCAGCGGGCGCATCCGCTTTACCGGGTGGCGGCGATCGGCGTCGAGATCGGCCAAATCGTTCAGCAGGTAGAGGGCGGAGGCGCAGAGACTGAATCCCGCGAACAGGGCAGCCAGACGCAACGGAACCCCGGCCTCCAGTAAGCGCTGGCCTGCAATTGCGGGGACGGCCACCAGCAGGTTCTTGCTCCAGTGCTGGACCCGCAGGGCGGAAACGATCTCGAGAAGACGGCGGCCTGCCGCGGGCGTGTGCCCGGCGGCAGAGAAGGCCGCCGCCAGGCCGAGCTGATCCCGCTGCGCAAGGCGCTGCCGGAGCGCGGCTTTCCCGCCGAGTCCCCACCAAGGCAACCACATCAGCGCCAAAGGAGAGTCCTTGACGGCCCGGACCAGCAACTCCGCAAGCGTCACTTCCGTCGCCGCAGAAGCGGGCGCCTCTGGCTCAAGGGACGCTGGGGCAACGGGCTCGCTTCGTCTCTCGTTCACGGTGTCTCGGTCACAAGTCAGCGCTCTCCGGCGAGTATACCGCGGCCCAGCGCCGCCTGGCCGGTTGACCCGGCTCACGCTGTCCCGCGTTTCACTCGAAAGCCGCCTTCACTGGCGCGGATCGTCCTGCTCCGTCTGCCGCTCCATCCCTTGTGGAACCCGCAGACCCGCGCCAGTCCGTGTGGAGCTTGCAGTCACGCAGGCCATCCGCCGCGCCCACGAGGATGCTCCGGGTCCGGCGCGGCGATCCAGGCTATGCGCTTGGACCTGTACAAGAGCTTTCAATAGAATGAGATAGAGATGGGACCGAGACTCGAAACCGAGCCCGGTTCCGGTGCGTCCAAGCTGTGTTGCGGCCAGGGGGTCAGCCGTGGAGGCAGGCGGCGCGCCAGCTCTGGGTAGCAGAGCGGAGGACCACCGGGACGCATATCGCAGTACCCCAAACCTGACCAAATCGTTCTTTGAGGTGATGGTCCATGCGAGTTGTGCTTACGTTGTGTTTAATCCTGGTGTTGCTTTCGGGTGAGGCGCCGGCACAAACTGCAATGGGCGGCGGATGGGTCCGTGGGATCGTGCGGGATTCCTACGGCGACGGGCTGCCGGACGCTGTCGTCACCCTTTCCAACGAAGCCCTCGGTTTTCAGAGGGTCATGGAGACCACTTTGGACGGCGTGTTCGACGCGCCTTGGGTCATTCCGGGCCGCGGCTACCGTCTCAAGGTGACGCGCAAGGAATACGCGAGCTGGCAATCGGAGGAGTTTTCGGTTCCCTCGGCGGGCGTGGTCAACTTTGAGGTTCGCTTACCGGAGCTAGGCGAGGGCAGCCGCGAAACGCAGCCGTCGGGCCGGATCGTGGAACCGCCGGAGATGGGCATCTCCGCCGTGATTTCCCGGTGGAACCTGGACGCCTTGCCGGTGCGGAACCGCAGCCTGGACGCCCTGCTGCTTTTGACCCCCGGAATTGCATCGGATCCCAGCGGCAGCCGTCTGGCGATTTTAGGCCAGAGCTCCGGCTTAGCGATTGTGGCCGATGGCGTCGCGGCCGAGAACCGTCTTTCCGATCTGGCCGGAGGCGCGGAGCGGAGGGCCGGCGCGGACGCCACACAGGACGCCGAGCTGCTGGCCGGGGAGCAGGCCGCCTGGATCGGCGGATCTTCCGCGGGGGTCATCAGCGCAGCGACGCGGAGCGGGAGCAACGGATTCCACGGGTCTGTCTACGAGTACTTCCGGACGCCGGGGTGGAACGCCGCGGAGCGGTTCGCCCTGGGCCACAAGCTGGCCGGACGGCAGCATCAAGCCGGAGCGAACGTCAGCGGGCCTGTGGTGCGCAACCGGTTGTTCTTCTTCGCTAATCTCGAAGGCCGGGACACGGATTCGCGCACGCTGAACCGGATCCTGGATCCGCTCATCGCTGATCCCTCCGGAAGCCGGGTGGCGCTCTCGAATTGCGAAGCAGAGCCGGCCCGGTGCGCCGCCGCGGCCGCTTACATCCAGCCTCAGATGAACGTGCTGGTTCCGGCCCCCTCCGATTCTCTGGCGGGCGTCGCCAAGCTGGACTTCACTCCCGGCCAGAGCCACGCGTTCCGGCTGGCAGTCCGGGAAGGCCGGTGGCGCTGGCCGCAGGGCTATCGCAGCGGCGCGGTGGCCCCCAACGGCGGCGCGCTGAGCCAAGCTTCTCTGGAGGCCCGGACGGGGTACTACAAAGCCGGATGGACGGCCGTGTTGAGCCCGTTCGCCGCAAACGACCTCTCCGTGGGCGTCTTCCGAGACCGGCTTTCGCAGCAGCCGCCGGCGCCGGGCGCAGCGGCGCTCGCGGTCCGGATCGGCGAGACGCCCATTGGCGCGGCGCAGAGCTGGCGGTCGAGCCTTCGGGAGACCCGTCGCATCCAGGCGGGCGAGCATTTGCGCTTCACCACAGGAGGGCATACGTTCCAGCTCGGCGCGCAGTGGTCCCAGAGCCGCAACCGGATCCACGAGCTGGCCGAGGGCGACGGGGCCTATTACTACGCTTCGCTCACGGAGTTCGCCAGGGATCTAGGCGGCACGAAGAGCTACACTTGGTTCACCCAAACCTTCGGCAACCCGGCTCGGGATCTGCTGATCAAGGACTACGTCGTCTACGGACAGGACACCTGGCATTTCTACCGGTTCACGGTGAACCTGGGCGTCCGCTGGGACAAACCCAGCCTGCCCCAGCCCCTGGGGGCGGACACGTTCTTCTGGCAAAGCGGCAAGATTCCCTCCTCGAGTGTTTCGGTGGCGCCGCGGATCGGCGTGGCCTACGCGCTGGACAACGACACGGTGGCGCGCTTCAGCTTTGGGCACTACTTTGCGCCATTCGCCGCCTCGCTGGTGGACGCGCTGTGGCTGGGCAATGGCATCTACCAGACGAGAATCCTGGTGAACCCCACTCATTCGGCCGCGCCCGTCTATCCGGCCGTGATCGCTTCTTCGAAGAACCTCCCTGCCGGGACCAAGGAACTGGTCTACGCGCTGGCGAAACTGCGGCATCCCTATGCGGAGCAGACCACCATCTCCATCGAGCGGCGAGTGCGGCCTGGTCTTTGGGTGTCCGCCCGGTACGTTTCGAACACGGGACGGCGCTTAATCACCGCCAAGGATGTGAACCTGAGCCAGACGACGGTAAACCGGACGTACAACATTCTCAGCCCGCAAGGCGCGGCGGTTGGCTCGTTTACGACTCCGATCTACACCGCGCGAACCAGCACCAACTACAACCGCGTCTACGAGCTGAGTAATGACGGGAGGTCCTCCTACCATGGCCTGGTGCTACAGGCCCGGAAGTCTTTGTGGCGTGGCTTCAGCGCCGAGGCCTCTTACACCTGGTCACACGCGATTGACGATGTCAGCGGGCCGTGGGTCGCGCCTTCCGTGCCCGCCAGCAGTATCAGCGGGGCTCCGAAGGCCGACCGAGGCAGCTCCAACGCCGACCAGCGGCACCGAGCCGTGCTGGTTTGGAACTGGGAGCCGCAAGCGCCCGCAGGGGCCGCGGGCCTCGCACGCGCCTTGCTGAGCGGGTGGCAGCACTCCGCCATCGTTGTCCTAGCCTCCGCTTTGCCTGCGACGCCCCTGGTGGCGGTGCGGGGGCAGCAGTTCTCAGGCACAACCATGCTGTACGCCAACTCCCTGAACGGATCCGGGGGCTGGGCGCGCGTGCCTTTTCTGCCCGTGAACAGCTACCGCGCGGAACCCGCTTACAACGTGGACGCGAGGCTGGCGCGCTCGATCGCGTTCACCGAGAGGGCAAGTTTGCGGCTGGGGATCGAGGCGTTCAACTTGTTCAATTCGCGACCGGTCACCGGCCTGAACACCACCGCCTACACGGCCGCAGGGGGCGCGCTCCGGGCCGTCTTGGGAGCTGGTTCCGGCAACGCCGCGGCTGCGCCTCGCAGCGTACAACTGTCTGTACGGTTGGACTTCTGAAGGCTGCCGCGCGGGGCAGGTCATTCGGAATGCGCAACCAGCCCGGCCATCAACCGGGCGGAGGAGTCAAACCGCTGCCCAGCAGCACAATGGCGGCCGCGTAGAGTGCGGCCGCCCCCGCCAGGTACGCGTACGTCTTGCCGTCGGCGTGCTGGAATTCCTTCCACACGATGAGCCCCCAGGCGGCGATTAGAAGGGGCGCGCCCTGACCCAGGGTGAAAAACAGCGCATGAGCCTGACTCAACCCCGCGGGGCTGGCTTCCAGGATCAACCAAACGGCTAGGCCCGCGCTCAGCACCACCCCTCCCAACAGCCCCAGCAGGTGTTGGCGCCATGTGCCACGCAAATACGCGGTAGGCTCCAAGGGCGCTCCGCGGACGGGAAGGTTCAGGAAGTACAGCTCATAAAACACGGTGGAACCAAGCATGCCGGCGGCCACCAGAAAGGCGAGCGAATACGGACCTACGCCGATCTCCGGCTGCCGCGCCATCTCCAACAGAGGATTGGCCAGGGCCATCACCGTTCCACCCACCGCGCTCAACACGACGCCCTTCCAGTGAACCGTGGGGCGCAGGGTCCGGTGCTCCCCCATCTTCATCTTGTAAAACTCGCGGCACAGCGAGAGCAGACGGTGGGTGATCAATCCGCACCCGATGGAGGCCACCAGCGCCGCCGCGCCAAAAGAGAGCAGCACGAGATTGCCGTGAGGGCTGGCCATATGGGCCAGAAGGACGACCACGCCGGCTCCGAACCCGAACCCGATCAGAAAAGCCAGCGTCATCCCGATGATCGACATGCCCGCCACGAGCAGCATCAGGCCCAGATTGAGGACTGCGCCCGCGGCGATCCCGTAAGCCAGATTCCGCTTGCCGGCGTGCATCACATCGTCGAGGAACGTGAAACTGTCGTAGCCGAAACTCCCAAAGGTGAAGGCCAAAAGCACGGAGGCGAGGAACACCCCCAGGGCGGCGTCCAGATAACTCAACTCAAAGCGCCACCGGGAAAGCTTGAAAGCGTTCGGCCAAGAACCCAGGCAGAGCCAGCCGATCACACCTAAAACCACCGCAATCGTAAAGGATTCAATGAGCGTCATCCCCACTCCTCACGGCCGAAACGTGAGCGTACACTGACGCTTCGCGCGCGGTCAAGCGCAGCCGGCCTGGCCGCGCGCAGCGCACTTTCCGTACAGGTCCGCGGACGAGGCGGCCAGCCCCGTCGGGAGTTCAGCTTCTTCCGGCTGCGGCCCGGATCTCCGCCAGCTTGGGCGCCATCACGTTGACCAACTCCTGCACCGCGCCCGCGCTCTTGAGCAGCGCCGCCTTCTCGTCTTCGGTCAGCCGGATCTCGAAGATCTTTTCGACGCCGCCGGCGCCGAGCTTCACGGGCACGCCCACGAACAGACCCTGGATGCCGTACTCCCCTTCCAGCAGCACCGAGCAGGGCAGGACGCGCTTCTTGTCCTTCAGAATCGACTCAACCATCTGGACCGTTCCCGCCGCCGGAGCGTAGTAGGCGCTGCCGGTCTTCAGGTACTTGACGATCTCAGCGCCGCCGTCCCGGGTGCGCTTGACCAGCCGCTGGATCGTCTCCTCGTCCAGCAGATCGCTGATCGGGATGCCCGCCACACTGGTGTACCGCACCAGGGGCACCATCGTGTCGCCGTGGCCGCCGAGAACAAAGGCCACCACGTCCTCGACGGAGACCTTCAGCTCCTGGGCGATGAAGGTGCGGAACCGCGCGGTGTCCAGCACTCCAGCCATGCCCATGACCCGGTTCTTGGGGAAGCCACTGACTTCGTAAGCCACATGGCACATGGCGTCCAGCGGATTGGTGACCACGATCAGAATGGCGTCTGGCGAGTGTTTCACCGCCTGCTCGACCGTGGCTTTGACCACGTCATAGTTGGCCCACAACAGGTCGTCCCGGCTCATGCCGGGCTTGCGGGGGAAGCCCGCGGTAAAGATGATGATGTCGGATCCAGCGGTCGGCTCATAGTCGTTGCCGCCCGTCACATTGACGTCCACGCCCACCACCGGGCACATCTGCAAAATATCCAGCGCCTTGCCGGTGGGCACCCCTTCCAGCACATCCACCACAACGACGTCGGCCAGCTCCAACTGGGCCAGCCGCACGGCGCAGCTTGCGCCGACGTTCCCTGCTCCAACGACAGTGACTTTTTTCCTCATCGTTCGCCCTCCTGTGCTCTCCTTGCTACGCCGCAGCCGCAGCGCTCATATTCTCCACAATCGCCGCCGCGAACTCGCTGGTCTTGAGTTTCACGGCCCCCTCCATCAACCGGTGCAAATCGTAGGTCACGCGTTTCTGGCGAATGGTCTCGGTGATGCCCTGCTCGATCAGCCGCGAGACCTCCTTCCAGCCCATGAACTCAAACATCATCGAGCCCGACAAGATGACGCTGGAGGGATTCACCACGTCCTGATCCGCATACTTCGGCGCGGTGCCATGGGTCGCTTCGAAAACGCCGTGCTCGTCGCCGATGTTGCCGCCCGGCGCCATGCCCAGTCCTCCCACCTGCGCGGCGCAGGCGTCGGAGATGTAATCCCCGTTGAGGTTGGGGGTGGCGATGACGTCGTACTCGTCCGGGCGCAGCAAAACCTGCTGGAACATCGAATCCGCGATCCGGTCCTTGACGATCAAGCGGCCGTCGCCTTCCCGAGCCTCGGCTTCCGCCACGCAGCGGTCCGCGAACTCTTCTTTGACCAGCTCATAGCCCCAGTCGCGGAAAGCGCCTTCGGTGAACTTCATGATGTTGCCTTTATGCATCAGGGTGACGCTGCGCCGATTGTTCTCCAGAGCGTAGCGGATGGCGCGCCGGATCAGCCGCTTGGAGCCGGTCACGCTGATGGGCTTGACGCCGAGGCCGGAATCCTCCCGGATCTTCGTGCCCATCTGACTATTAAGAAAGTCGATGACCTTGCGGGCCTCCGGGCTGCCCTGCTTCCACTCGATGCCCGCGTAGACGTCCTCTGTGTTCTCGCGGAAGATGATGACGTCCAGCTTCTCCGGGTGCTTCATGGGAGAAGGGACGCCGGGGTAATAGCGTACCGGCCTCATGCACACATACAGCGTGAGCAACTGCCGCAACGCCACGTTCAGACTACGGATGCCTCCGCCCACCGGCGTGGTCAGAGGCCCTTTGATGGCGATGTGGAAGCGCCGGATCGCTTCCAGCGTATCGGTGGGCAGCCACTCGCCGAACTGGTTGTAGGCCTTTTCACCGGCAAAGACCTCATACCAGACCACCCGGCGGCGGCCGCCGTAAGCCCGGGCCACGGCAGCGTCAAAGACCATCCGCGCTGCGCGCCAGATGTCTCTGCCGGTGCCGTCGCCCTCTATGAAGGGAATGATCGGATTGTCGGGGATGTTGAACTTCCCGTCCGTGACCGTGATGGGAAGCCCGTCTGAAGGAACAGGGTTGTTGTTGTATTTGTCCATAAGTCGTCCGAATGCAGGAATTCCAGATTTCGGACTCACTATATCAGTTCAATCTGAGAAGCGGCAAGCGCGGCGGCGCAGCAAACTTGCGAAGTCTTTCTGCGGGCGGGATGGAAGGGCGCCGGGCGAGAGGGATCGGAGGATCCGGGGCTTGCCGACCTGCCGCCCGGTGAATTTCTGTTGTTGCAAATGGCTTGCAGCTAGGCTTGACAGGAGGCGCGGAATTTAGGATACTGAAGTGTGTTGCAAGTGAATTTCATCAGCCATCCTAAACGGCGCCGGCGGCACGGGCGTTCCCGCCATCATCTCTTGAGCGAACTCCCCATTGGCGAAGAGGCCATCGTCGAAAGGGTGGAATTGCACGGCCCGGCGGGCCGGAGGCTGATGGAACTGGGCTTCCTGCCCGGCAACCGGGTGACGGCCTCCGGGCGAGCTCCTGGAGGAGACCCGCTCATCTTCGGCGTGGATGGCGCGCTGGTGGCGTTGCGCCGGGAGACGGCCGCTTGCCTGACGGTGCGTCGTGAGACGCCCGGCAGCGACTGAGGCCCGCGATGAGCGGCTGCGACGCCTGCCCGTCCAATCCTCTCCGCACGGGAAAGCTTGTTGCACCGGCCCGCCGCACAGTGGCGATCGTCGGGCCGCCCAACTCAGGCAAGTCCACTCTTTTTAACGCTCTCACCGGTCTGCGCCAGAAGGTCGCTAATTTCCCCGGCGTTACAGTCGAACACCGGATCGGGCGCGCGCATCTTGACGGGGACCAGGAAGTCGACCTGATCGACCTGCCCGGCGTCTACAGCTTGTCGCCGATCTCCGAAGACGAGCAGGTGACCCACGATGTGCTAACCGGAGCGATGGCGGGGATCGGGCGGCCCGACGCCATTCTGCTGGTCATTGACTCCACCAATCTGGCGCGCCAGTTCACGCTGGCAGCGCCGGTCCTCTCGCTGGGAATCCCGACGATGGTGCTGCTCAATCTGGCCGACGAGCTGCGGCGGCGGGGCGGCGTGTTGGACACGGAAGCGCTGGCGCAGCAGATCGGCGCGCCGGTGGCTCTGGTGAGCGCGGCGCGAGGCGAGGGGCTGGAGGCGGTCCACGAGTTTCTGACCGGCGCGCTGGCGGTGCCCAGGCCGTTGGAGCTCCCCGTAGTGCAGGACCTTCCGTGCTGCCGCGAATGGGCGGGACGCGTGGGCGAGCGGGCTTCCTACCGCGCTCCGGCGCCGCCGATGTGGACGCGCCGTTTGGACGGTTTGTTCTTGCATCCGGTGGGCGGGCCGCTGACGCTGGCGGCCATGATGGTGCTGGTGTTCCAGGCGATTTTCTCCTGGGCGCAGCCGCTGATCGGGGCGGTGCAATGGGCGATTGAGTCCTCGGGAAACTGGCTGGGCTCCGCATTGCCGGACACGGCGCTGCGCTCGCTGCTGCTGGAGGGCATTTGGGGCGGAGTGGGCACGGTGCTGACGTTCCTGCCTCAGATTCTGATTTTGTTTCTGTTCATCACGATTTTGGAAGATTCGGGCTACATGTCGCGGGCGGCGCTGATTGCGGACCGCACGATGGCCAAGGTGGGACTCCAAGGCAAATCGTTCATCCCGCTGCTGTCGGCCCATGCCTGCGCGGTGCCGGCGATTTTGGCGACACGGACGATCGAGAACCGGCGGGACCGGATTGCGACGATCCTGATCATGCCCTTCATGACCTGTTCGGCCAGGCTGCCGGTCTACACGCTGGTCATCGCGGCGTTTCTGCCGGAACGGCCGCTGATCGGGCCCTTGTTGGGAACGCGGGCGGCGGCGCTGATGGGGCTGTATCTGTTGGGGTATCTGGCGGCTTTCACGACGGCGCGCCTGCTGAAGTCCTCGGTACTGAGAAGCGAACCCACCCCCTTCGTCTTGGAGCTGCCCCCGTACCGCCTCCCTACCCTCAAGACCGTGCTCTTGACTCTTTGGGACCGAGCGCGAGTGTTCCTGTACCGGGCCGGGACGATCATTCTGCTGGCGACCATTATCCTTTGGGGGCTGGCGCATTTGCCCTTGCAGGACGGCAAGGCCCCGCCGCTGGAGCAGAGCGTTGCCGGAACCTTGGGCAGGACCATTGAGCCGTTGATCGAGCCATTGGGCTTCAACTGGAAGATCGGCGTGGGGCTGATCAGCTCGCTGGCGGCGCGCGAGGTGATTGTGAGCACGCTGGGGACGCTGTACGGCATCGAAGGCGACCCGGAGTCGGAAGGGCTGCAAGCCGCCCTGCAACGGGAATTGAGCCTGGGCGGCGCAGTGGCGCTACTGGTGTTTTTCGCCTTCGCCATGCAGTGCATGTCCACGGTGGCGACGGTGCGCCGCGAGACGGGGGGCTGGCGCTGGCCCTTGTATCAGTTTGCCTACATGTCCGCGCTGGCGTACTTCGGAGCGCTAGCGGCCAATCATCTGGTGCGGCTCGTGGTAGGATGAGCCGTTGATCTGGTAGAAACCATGCGGAACGTGATCATTGTGGGATCGGGCTGTGCCGGAAACACAGCGGCTCTGTATGCGGCCAGGGCGAATTTGCAGCCCCTGGTGGTGAGCGGCAACGAGCCGGGCGGGCAGTTGTCGTTGACAACGCTGGTGGAGAACTTTCCGGGTTTCCCCGAGGGGATCCAAGGACCGGAGCTGGTGCAAAACATCCGGACCCAGGCTGAGAAGTTCGGCGCGGAGTACCGGCACGGGGCCGTGGTGGAAGCCGACCTCTCGAAGCGCCCCTTCCGGCTGAGCATCGAAGGGGAGTGGGAAGAGGCCCGTTGCGTCATCATCGCCAGCGGCGCCTCGGCGCGGTGGCTGGGGCTGGAATCCGAGCAGAAGCTGATCGGGCGCGGGGTGAGCAGTTGCGCCACCTGCGACGGCTTCTTTTACCGCGGCAAGAAGATCATGGTGGTGGGCGGCGGCGATTCGGCTATGGAGGAAGCGATCTTTTTGACGCGGTTCGGCTCCGAGGTGACGGTGGTGCACCGCCGGGACGAGTTCCGTGCCTCGAAGATCATGCTGGAGCGGGCGCGCGCGAATCCCAAGATCAAGTGGATCACCAGCGCGGTGGTGGACGAGATTTTCGACGTGGAAAAGGGGCTGGTGACGGGGGTGCGGCTGCGAAGCTTGAAGGACGGCCACAGCTGGGAGCAGGAAGTGGACGGGTTCTTCGTGGCCATCGGCCACATCCCGAATACGGCGGTCTTCCGCGGGCAGCTTGAGCTCGACGCCGACGGCTACATCGTCAGCAAGGGCGGAGCGCGGACCAGCGTGCCGGGCGTCTTCCACGCCGGCGACGTGCAGGACCGGGTCTACCGGCAGGCGATCACGGCGGCGGCGGCGGGCTGCATGGCAGCCATCGAAGCCGAACGGTTTCTGGAGGCGGAGGGGCACTAGCAGGGCAGCCAGTATTCCCGGCGGGGCGCGGGACCGCGCTCATATCGTCCCTTCCGCCCGTGGCGCCGCCCGGAAGCGACAGCCTGTGAATCCCGGCGCAAGACCCCACGTCCGGAAGCTCGGCAGTTCCACACAACGAACCAAATCACCCGCAAACTGGCCCGCACGCGCCGGCTGGGGTCGCTCAGTCTCACCCGTTCGCCAGCAGGCTGCCCCCACCGCTACGGCGGGGGTCTACAATTGAGACGGTCGCCGGGTCTGAGTCGAACGAACTCCCGGGGAGGAAAGATGGAGGAGCGTTATGTTGCACTTTTTGCGCAGGTGCGGATGGTTGCTAGCCGGAGCCGCGGTGTTGGCCCCGAGTTGTCCGGGCGTGGACATCCACGACACGAAGTTTCTGACTCAGCCTGCCGTGAGCCGGACTCATATCGCGTTCATCTACGCGAATGACCTCTGGATCTGCGGCTTGGACGGAGCGAATGTGCGGCGGCTGACGGCGGACCAGGGGATCGAGTCGAACCCGGCGTTTTCCGCTGATGGCAGGTGGATCGCCTTCAGCGCGCAGTATGAGGGCAACACGGACGTCTACCTTGTGGGAGCCGAGGGGGGAGTCCCGAGGCGGCTGACATGGCACCCTGGCGCGGACATCGTGCAGGGGTTCACGCCCGACGGGCGCTCCGTTCTGTTCCGCTCCGCGCGGTTTGTGTTCACCGACCGCCACACCCAGTTCTTCACGGTGGCTGTGGACGGAAGCGCACCACCCGAGCCGCTGGGACTCCCGGCGGCATACCGCGGAAGCTACTCTCCGGACGGAACACGGCTGGCGTACAACCCGCTCGGCGAGGCGTTCTCCCAATGGAAGAACTATCGGGGCGGGAGGACTTCGACGATTTGGTTGTACCGCTTTGCGGACCGCTCAGTGGAGAAGGTGCCCCAGCCAGCGGGGCGGTGCAACGATGCCGACCCGATGTGGGTAGGGGACCAGCTCTGGTTCCGCAGCGACAGGAATGGCGAGTTCAACCTGTTCAGCTACGACTTCAAGACCAAGGCAGTACGGCAGATCACCCGGCACGAGGATTTCCCGGTTCAGAATGCTGCCTCCGGCGGCGGCTGGGTGGTCTACGAGCAGGCGGCGGTTCTGCACCTGTTGGATCCGAGGCGGGGGCAAAGCACGCGGCTGAAGATCGGGGTGGCGGCGGACCTGGTGGAAACGCGGCCGAGGTTCACGAGAGGCTTTCAGTGGGTGCGGAACACAGCGCTGTCCCCGAGCGGAGCGCGGGCGGTTCTGGAGTTCCGGGGGGAGATTGTGACGGTCCCGGCGGAGAAGGGCGATCCGCGGAACCTCACGGAGACGCCGGGGACGCATGAGCGGTCGCCCGCGTGGTCGCCCGATGGCGCCAAGATCGCGTACTTTTCCGACGCCGGGGGTGAGTATCAATTGCACATCGCGGATCAGAACGGGAAGGGCGAACCGAAGAGATACAAGCTGGGAGGAGCAGGCTTCTACGAGCGCCCGGTCTGGTCGCCGGATTCGAAGAAGATCGCTTACGCCGACAACTCCAAGAGCTTGTACTGGATTGACCTCGAAAGCGGGGCGGTAAAGAAGATCGGCTCTGAGCCGCTGTACGGACCTTCGCGGGCCAGGCCGTCGTCCTACAACTGGTCGCCGGATTCCCGGTGGATTGCGTACTCGCTGAGCAACCGGGCGTACATCCAAACGGTCTATGTGTACTCGCTGGAGCAGGATAAGGCATCGCCGGTGACCGATGGACTGAGCGACGCGTATGAGCCGGTCTTTGACGCCTCGGGGAAGTACCTGTACCTGCTGGCTTCGACGGATTCGGGCCCGGTCCGAAACTGGTTCGATCTTTCGAGTACAGACCGGCGGGGGACGAGCTCCATCTATCTGGTGGTCCTTAGAAAAGATCTGCCCTCGCCGCTGGCCAAGGAGAGCGACGAGGAGAAGAGCGCGGCGGCGTCCAAAGACGAGAAAAAGGAAGCGGGGGGCGAGAAGGCGGTGGTGACGATTGATTTCGAAGGGCTCGGCAACCGCATCCTGGAGCTGCCAGTGCCCGCCGGAGAGTATTCCAACTTGCAAGCCGGCGCCGCAGGAGTCATCTACTATCAGCAGGCAGTGAGGGATGGCGAGGTAGGCGGAGGGCAGGGTCCGCCGCCCGCGCGGGACGTGGTGCACCGCTACGACTTAAGTAAACGCAGGGGAGAGGCGCTAATCACGGGCGTCACGGATTTTCAGGTTTCCACCGACACAAAGAAGATCCTCTACCGGACGCGAGAGGCATTGCACATTGTGGGGTCCGGCGAGCGGCCCGCGGCGGGTCAGGGAAAAGTGAACATCGATGCGGTCGAGGTAAAGGTGGATCCGCCGGCCGAGTGGGCCCAAATGTTCGAGGAAGCCTGGCGAATCAACCGGGACTACTTCTATGATCCCAACATGCACGGGGCCGACTGGAACGGCGCAAAAGCGAAGTACGGCGCGCTGCTTCCGCACCTGGCGGTGCGAAGCGATTTGAACCGCCTCATCCAGTGGATGTGCTCCGAGCTGGCGGTTGGCCACCACAGGGTGGGCGGCGGGGATTCGCCAGTACAAGTGAAGACCGTTCCGGGCGGGCTGCTGGGGGCCGATTACGAGATCGCCAACGGGCGTTACCGGTTCCGCAAGGTGTATGGAGGCTTGAACTGGAATCCCGGGCTGCGCGCGCCGCTGACCGAGCCGGGCGTGGATGTGCGAGCCGGCGAGTACCTTCTGGCGGTGCAGGGCCGGGAGTTGCGGCCTCCGGCGAACTTGTATTCGATGTTCGAGAACACGGCTGGAAAGCAGATCGAGATCACGGTGGGTCCGAATCCGGACGGGACGGGGTCCCGGACCGTGAAGGTCGTCCCGATCGCCAGCGAGCTCTCGCTCCGCAACCGCGACTGGGTGGAAAGCAACCTGAGGAGAGTGAATGAGGCGACGGGCGGGCGGGTGGCGTACGTCTACGTTCCGGACACGGGAGGGACCGGCTTCAACTACTTCCGGCGCTACTTCTACCCGCAAGTGAACAAAGAAGCGATCATCGTCGACGAGCGGTTCAACGGAGGAGGCATGCTGGCGGACTACTACATCGAGCACCTGCGAAGGGAGTTTATCGCTTTCTGGGCGATGCGCTATGGGGAAGACTTGCGGACACCGAGCGCGGCCATCCTCGGACCGAAGGTGATGATCATCGACGAGACCGCCGGTTCGGGCGGGGACTTGCTGCCCTGGATGTTCCGGAAATTCGGCATCGGCAAGCTGGTGGGAAAGAGAACGTGGGGCGGGCTGGTGGGAATCCTGGGCTTCCCGGTGCTGATGGACGGCGGCGGGGTGACGGCGCCGAACCTGGCGTTTTGGACCCCACAGGAAGGCTGGGCGGTCGAGAACGAAGGAGTTCCGCCGAACATTGAGGTGGAGCAGTTGCCGGCGGCAGTGATGGACGGGCGGGACCCGCAACTGGAAAAGGCGATCGAGGTAGTGATGGAGGAACTGAAGAAGAACCCACCGGCAAAACCGCAAAGGCCGCCTTATCCAAACCGCGCGCGTCCGAAGTGAGGGGCGGCGGACCGCCCTGCCGGATAGCCTGCCCCACCGCGGGAGCGGTCAAATATCCGACCGCGCCGGTTTCTGATACGGCTGGTCCAGGTACTTGGCGGCCTCTTCCTGGGCCCCTTGGGTGTTGTCCTTAGTGCGGATGGCGAGCTGGAACTCGTTGCGCGCGCGCTCGCGCTGGCCGGTGATGTCGAAGATCCGGCCCAGATAAATGTGGGACCACACCTCGGTCCACTTCGGCTCCAGGTCCCCGTTGAGAGCCTCGCGGAATTCATTGGCCGCCTGCTGGTAGGTGCCCTGCTGATAGAGGACCTCGCCGATGCGGTAGTGGGCCAGCGAACTGTAGCGGTTGATCTCGAGCGCCTTCTGATATTCCTTTAGGGCTTCCGGGAAGCTGCCGACCTCGGCGTACTGCTCGCCCCGGCGGATGGCGACCGCCACGCGCATCGCGCTGCTGTAACGCAGCACGCGGTTGTTGGGATCGAGGATGACCACACGCGGACGCCCGAAGGTCTCCACGGAGAATTCGGAAGAGGTTCCGACGACCTCGATGCGCTTCTCCTCCGGATTGCCGTCGGTTTCGATGCGCAGATCGACCGGCATGCGGAAGGTGTCCAGGTCCTGCGACACCTTGCCCATCACGCGGAAGCCTTTGCCGCCCACGCGGAAGACGGTGTATTCGAGGCGGAACTCGGGCGCGCCGGTAGACTCCAGCCACTGGCGGAAGAAGTATTGTAGATCCGTCCCGGCGATCTCCTCGGCGGTCCGGCGGAAGTCCGCGGTCACAGCCTCCCGCCAGGCAAACTTGTCGGGGAACTCCTTCATCAACTTCAGGAAGTTTTGATCGCCCATCACCGAGCGGAGCATGGCCAGAATGGCGGCGCCTTTGCCCGCGGTGAGGGCCCAATACTCGGGCGAATAGTCCTCGATGCGGCCGGCCTGAATGAGAGAAATATCGTCGATGGTGAGCGCCTCGACGAAAGTGTCGTGCAGTTCCGCGTTGAAGGCTTCCTCTCCGGAGCTGTGCTGCACATAGAGGAGCTCCGAGTAACGGGCGGCGCCGTTGGCGAGCCACATATGATCCCGGCTAGCGGGCGAGACCAGTCCGCCCCACCACTGGCGGGCGATCTGGTTGGCAAGCAGGCGCGGGTTCACTTGGTTTCCAATCGCGCTGGGGGAAAGGAACAGGAGGCCCTCGGCGGCGTAGCCGTTGGGAGCAGCCCGCTCGGTTTCCACCAGAGTGAGCCCGGCGACGGGCGGCAGTCCGTAGAGGCTGGTCAGGTAGGCCATCACCTTACCGGCGGCTTCACCATAGGCGGTGGCCATTCCAGCGGCGGCGCCGCGGAAGTAGACGCTGGTGGTGACGCCTTCAGAGGCGACGCGCACAGGCTCGCCCCGCACCACGGCGATGCTTCCGGGGAAGGCCGGTTTGGAAGTCTGGAAACGGAAGGCGACGCGCCCGCCGCTGGGCGGCTCCTGGGATTCCAGCCCGCTAGCGATCACCCGGTAGCCTTCCGGGACCACCGCGCGCAGCTCATAGGTATAGCGGTCCGTCGTATAACCGCTAATCGGGAACCAGCGCCCGGGATAGAGCAAATAGGCGAAATCAGGGTGGATGGCGGCGAACTTGATGCCGTAGATGGGGGACTCTTCCGAGCCGGTGAGCGTGCCGTCATAGCGGAAAACCAGCGTCAGGGTGCGCCCCTGGGGCAGAGGATCGGGGAAGCTGACGCGGATGCCGTGCTCCTGCGGCACGCGGGCCGCGGGGAACTGGGCCCCATCCTCGCCCGTGACCGAAGAGACGCTCAAGGCGTTGTTCAGCTCGAAGAAGGCGCCCGTGAGGTTAGGGTCGGCGGCGGCAAAGCGGACCCGAACCTCCGCCTTGAGCACCTGCGCCTGCGGATCGATTTCGGCCGAGATCACATAGTGCTGAACGTCGACGCGCCCGCGGCGTTCCTGAGCGCCGGCGGCGAGGGCCAACACGAGCATCAGGACAACGGCTGAAAGACTACGCCACATAAGAGGCTCCCTTCGAGTTGCGTAACAACTGCTGCACCACAACGGCGGCTTTCTGCATCGGATCGGCCTGCCCCCGGAGGCGCGCGGCTACCTCGGCCAGGCCGGCGCGCATGCCCTCCCGGGCGTCCGCATCCTTCAGCAGCCGTACCGCTTCGGCCGCCAGCGTTTCTCCACTCATCTCATTCTGTATCAGTTCCGGGACCAGCTTGCGGCCCGCCACCAGGTTGACCATCGAATAGTACGGCACATCCACCAGCCTCCGGCCAAGATGCCAGGTGGCCTGCGAGACGCGGTAATAAGTCACCATCGGCGTCCCCAGCAAAGCCGCCTCTACCGTGACCGTCCCGCTGGCCGCCAACGCCAGATCGGCGTGCGCCAGCAAATCCCAACTTTGCCCTTCCAATACCGAAATGCCCGCCTCACCCACCCGCTTGCGAATGCGCTCGTCCCCGGGACGCCAGAAGCCCTGCGGGGAGCCTAGCGCGAATTGCACCTTCTCGCTGACGCGAATGCGCCCGGCCGCCTCCAGCAGATAGGGCAGATGCCGGAAGGCTTCTCCCCGGCGGCTGCCTGGCAGCAGGACTACCAGGGGGATGCTCCTGTCGAAACCGTGTAATTCAAAAAACGCCTCGCGAGCGGTCGAAGGACGAATGATTCCCGCCAGCGGGTGCCCGATATAGTCGGCCGCCACCCCATGCCGGCGGAAAAAACCCTCCTCAAATGGAAAGATGCATAGAAGGCGGTCGATGTTCCACCGGATTGCGCGAATCCGGCCCTTGCGCCAGGCCCAAACCTGGGGCGCCACCAGGTAAACGACAGGGATTCCAGCACGTCTCAAGCGGGCGGCAAGCCGCAGATGAAAGTCCGGGCTGTCAGTGAGGATCGCCAAATCGGGCCGTTCGAGGCGCGCCGCCCGGACCATCTTGCGGAACTCGCCGTAAACGCGGGGGATGTGCGCAACCACTTCGAGCAGGCCAACGACCGACAGATTCTCCGCTAAGGCCACCGAACGAACCCCCGCAGCTCGCATCCGGGGACCGGCGCAGCCGAAGAAATCAGCGTCCGGGAGTTGCCGCCGTAACGTTTCCACAAGCTGGGAGGCGTATAGGTCGCCGGAAGCTTCCCCTGCCGATACCAGAATCCGATGGGCCACCAAGCGCTAGTCTAGCAAGGGAGTCGACAAGGTTCCGGGCAGGAAAGGTTTGCTACCATGAAAGCGAAGCTACATGTCCTCTCAGGTTGACCCCCGTCCCCTCCGAGTGGAAGAGTTTGCCGCCCAGTGCCGGGAAGCGCTGGTTCCGGTCAGCAGCCGGTTCAGTTACTTCCAGGCCTGCCCGCTGGGAGAGGAAGACGTTCGCGATTATGTAGACGAGCCGCTGGCGGCCCTGCCGCCGAAGCTTGTGGCTGCGCTGCCACCCTTCTCGGTGGTCTTGGTGCCCTATCTGGAGAAGCCCGAAGCCAAGGAAAAGGGCGACGCCATTGGCCCCGCCGTGACCTTCGAGCGGCCGCCCGAAAACCGCCTGGCGGCTTATGCTCGCACCACGGACAGCGGACGGATTGTGCTGCTGTTCGCCATCCGCGACCGGAGCGTGGCCGACTATCACTACTACTTCTATCGCGCTGTGGCGGAGCTGGCCGCCGAGCATTGCGACCAGGAGACTCGAAACCGCTTCTACAGCCTATTGAGGGAGGAGCTGCGCAGCCGCGTCCACGGCGAAGTCGATCAGGATAGCTGGCATCTCAAAGAGACCCTGATGCGCCGCGGAACCAAGCTGCGGCGGGAGACGAAAGCCTTCCTGGAATACGCGCATCAAGCCCTGGCGGACACGCTGGCGCTCTACCTGCACGGCATCTGCTGCGACATTGACGTCGAACCCGGCCCCCGGCAGCTTCCCAGCCGCTATCTGCGCAGACGGCTGAAGCTGCTCGAGGAAGCCTACCCGCCGCCGGAAGGATATGCCGTGTTCCCGGAAGAGCTCAGCCGGATCAACGGAAGCTGAACGTTAAGCCGGCGGGACGGCGCGGGGCGGCTCCTCTGCCGGGTCCCGCGTATCCGCCAGCAGCAGCTCCAAAATGCGGGAAGCTGCTTGTTTGCCGCGCTCCCCGATCTCTCCGGCCGGACCGGCGCAGCTTGGACAGCCCGATTCACAAGGGCAAGCCGCGAGCAATTCGGCCGCGTTTTTCAGAAGGCGCGGGGCCATCTGAAACAGCGGCGCGCTCTGCCCCGCTCCGCCGGGGTAGTTGTCGTAAAGGAAGAGATCCGGCTCGAAAGCCCGCAGGCCTTGCGACGCGTCTTCGGTGAGCGCGATGCCCAAGTCGCGCGGATCGCACATCAGCAATAGCGAGGCGACGGCCCGCAGAACGTTGCCGAGACCGGTCAACCCCGCCTGCCGTTCGGTGGGCGTGAAGCCCTCCAGCCGATTAAGAAAAGCCGCCGGGAAGTGCAGCCAGAACGCCGTAGTGTGCATCTCCTGCTCCGGCATGGAAAGGTTTCCGGCGCCCACGTTCTCCATCGTGTAGAACTTGATCTTCTTGAAGCCCACGATTTGGCGGTTGACGCGCACGTCTCCGTGAAGGGCATGGATGCCGCGCAAGGGCGCGGACTCGAACTCCTCGAGAACCTTGACCTGAGTGTAATCAATGGCGTCGGTGAAATAGTCCGAATCCACTTGGCGCACGTAAGCCTTGCGTCCCTCGTAGTCGAAGCGTTCCACCTGATACTGGCGGGCCTCGTGCAGGTAGATGGCCTTCTCGTGCAGAGCGGTGAGTGCGCTGGGGAAATCGACCTCGGCGATGACCGTAGGCTCGCGGGTGACGTCTACGACGACGAAGTTGTCGCTGGTCACCGAGCGCAAGCTGACGGCGTCGGCCGGGTAGGTGTCCGAGGTCCAGTGCCAGGCCCCGCCGGAGTGGTACAGAAAGCCGCTTTCGGCCAGAAACTGGCACAACTCGGCGGTATCGTGCGGGCCGAACTTCTCGCCGTCGCGGATGGGCAGCTCAAAAGCCGCGCACTTCAGGTGGTTGAGCAGGATCTCGGCGTTGTCCGGATTGATGCAGGCGTGTTCCGGCGACTTTTCGAAAAAGTAATCGGGGTGCTCGATGATGTACTGGTCGACGGGGGCGCTGGAGGCAACCAGAACGGCCAGGGACGCCGTCTGGCGGCGTCCCGCGCGTCCGGCGCGCTGCCAGGTGGAGGCGATGGAGCCGGGATAGCCGGCCATCACGACCACGTCCAGCGAGCCGATGTCGACGCCCAGCTCCAGAGCGTTGGTCGCCACCACGGCGCGGATGCGGCCTTCCCGGAGGCCGCGCTCGATTTCGCGGCGCTCCTTGGGCAGGTAACCGCCGCGGTAGCCGCGCACCGCCTCCGGGCCCAGCGCGGACCGCTCGGCGGCGTCTTTCAAATAAGTCACCAAGACCTCGGTGGCCAAGCGGCTGTTGGCGAAAACCAGCGTCTGCTGGCCGCGGCGCAGGAACTCCACGGCGATGCGCCGGGTCTCGTTGAGATAGCTGCGGCGGATGCCGAGCTGGCGGTTCACCACGGGCGGGTTATAGAAGACGAAATATTTCTCGCCCGAGGGCGCCCCGTTGCGCTCCACGAGCGCAAACGGGAGCCCGGTCAGAGCCTCGGCGAGTTGTAGAGGATTGGCGATGGTGGCCGAGGAGCAGATGAATTGCGGCGAGGAGCCGTAGAATTCGCAGATGCGCTTCAAGCGGCGCAACACGTTGGCGAGGTGGCTGCCGTAGATGCCGCGCGCGTAATGCAGCTCGTCGATGACCACATAGCGCAGGTTCTCAAACAGTTTGGCCCAGCGCGTGTGGTGAGGCAGGATGCCGCTGTGGAGCATGTCCGGGTTGCTCAGCACGATGTTGGCGCGCTCGCGGATGGCTTTTCGGGCATCCTGCGGGGTATCGCCGTCGTAGGTGAAGGCGCAGATTCCGGAACCCAGGGCTTCCAGCACCGACTGAAGCTCATGCAACTGGTCCATGGCCAGCGCCTTGGTCGGGAACAGGTACAAGGCGCGGGTTTCGGGTTCCTCCATCAGCCGGTTGAGCACCGGGAGGTTGTAGCAGAGGGTCTTGCCGCTGGCGGTGGGCGTGACGACCACCACGTTTCTGCCGTCCAGAATGTGGCGGACGGCCTCCGCCTGATGCGAATAGAGCTGGGCAATGCTGCGCCGGGCGAGCACCTCGCGAAGCGCCGGATGGATGCGCTCCGGCGCCGGCGCAAACTCCCCGGCGCGGGGGGGCGAAGAGCGGATCGCGCGGACCGGCGAGTCCGGGTTCGCCATCCACTCTTGGAACCGGGCCAGCGCCGCCTCCAGGCTGCTGCGGCTCAAGGCGGAGCTCTCAGAAGGGTCCGGAAATGGCAGGGATAGGTTCACACGAGTTCCTTCGCCTTTTCTTTGCCAGGATACAACAGAACCATCTCCCGGGCAACACGCTCTCAGGGCAGCAGAAGGTCAACTGCGGACAAACTCGTAGCGTTCCAGGGTAGCACCGACTAGGATCGTGGAGGATCCATTGCTGCCGTTGGGCTCGCGCACCGTGCGCACGACTTTGCCCAAGCAGCGCAGGTTGACCCCGCCGCCGTTGGAAGTATGGGAGGGGAAGGTGATGATGTACTCGATCGGCTCGCCGACCTCCATTTCGATGGTGGCGGAGAACAACACGCCGGCAGCGCTCATGTTTTTGGTTTCGCCCACGCTCGAGACGGGGGCGAAAGACTTGCGGACCACCTCGATGGGAAGACGGAGCTCAAACCGTTTGGCCTTGCGCTGTTCGATCACTGCACAAACCCATCTTCATTGTCGTGCTGTCGGCGCAATAAAATCAAGCCCTTAGAGGTTAACTTTTGTCAGGTGCGTAATGGTACCTATACTCAATTCGTCCTATTTCGGAGTGGAGCTCGGGGTTTCGGCGTGGGCGGATGGTAGAATTGAGGCGGGGGAGATGCGCAAGACGCTGCGGATCAGCCTAGGGATTGCTCTGGTGATCCTGGGGATCATCGGGGGGATGCTGCCCGTGATTCAGGGCTGGATGTTCATGATTCCGGGGCTGTTGATCCTGAGCGAGTACTTCCCACCCGTGCGCCGCGCGCTCGATTGGGCCAAGAAGAAAGCCAGGTGGAATGCAAAAACGAAGGCGGGCTCAGCGGAGCCGGGCTAAGCGCGGGTCCTCCCGAGCCGGCACGTAGCCACTGTAGAGGGTGTCCTCCTCCAAGTGGTAATACCTGAGCAAGCCCACCCTCAGTGAAACCCGGTACCACATCTGTTCCGGAAGCCAGACTCCTGCAGCAAGACGGGTCTGGGTCATCCAAACGCGGGAGAAGGCGTGAATGCGGACCAGAATCCAGCCGAATGTGACGGTCTCGAGCAGCTCGGCGTCGAGCCGGGCCCAGAAACCTTCCTCCTTGTCGATCCAGAGCCTGCCGTTGACCTGGGTGAACAGCTTGGAGTAGCGGTCGATGGGGCGGTAGCCTGGGCGCGGGGTGGCCTCGATCAGATAGGCGGGACGCCCGCGGTGCATCTCTTCGCGCAGCAGGCGGAATTGGAAGGCGTCGGGGATTTCCTGAATGGCTTTGTCATAGCGCTGTCGCCGCGATTTGAACTCGGCCAGTCGGCGCTCGCGCTGGGCGGCGGACTCCTGGCGGCGCAAGGCGAGCACCCGATGCAGTTCCTTTTGCTGGGCCTCGGGATCCCTCAGGGGGGCCGGTTCGCCGTTTTCTTCCAGCAGGATCCGGTAAGGGGAACCTTCCAGAAGGACGATGCTATGGGTCTTGGTGATTTCGGAGCGGGTCCTGCCTTCGCTGTCCAGGTTCTTGACTCGGATCCGCTCGGTGTAGTTGTAGCGTAAGGCGAATTCCGAACTGGGGCCGAGCTCATTGGCGACGGCGCGGCGCACGATTTCGCGCGGATCCGGCTGGGCCGTCAAGACAGAGGCCGCGCAGGCGGCGAGCACGGCGAATCTGGCGAAACCCTTCAGACGAACGGCCTCCTCCCTCCAATGTAGCAGCGGCTGCGGCTGGATCAGAATTCGTACCGCAGCGCGAGCTGGATCTGCCGGGAGCTTGTCGTGGTGGCCGTAATCTGCCCAGCCGAGCCGACGCGGTTTAGGGAGCTGTCGAAGAGCGCACGAACGGAGGGAACCTGGAAGTTTGGGTGGTTGGTTATGTTGAAGGCCTCCGCCCGGAAACGCACGGACTGGCGCTCAGTCCGCCACAGCACTTTGTGAAGCGCAGCATCGACTGCCGCCATCCCAGGACCTTGCAGGCTGTTTCGCCCAAGGTTGCCGTAGCGGCCGGCGGGTGGAAGGGCGAACGCCAGCGGGTCGAACCATTGCTGCGGATCACGCAGAATCACATTGCCCGGAATCGGCCACGCCAAGCTAGGGCGCTGATTGAGATCAGTGGTTCGGGCGCCGGACAGCCGCGCACGGTCGAACCCGACCGTAGGGTTAAATGGCGGCCCAGACTGAGCCTGCGCCGTCAGATACAATTCCCAGCCGCGGAGGAAAGGGGCGGCGGCCCCCGGGCCCGCTCCCGGGATGGCCCAGGAAAAACTCATAGCAAAGACATGACGCAGGTCGAAGTCGGAAGGCCCGCGGTTCCAGCGGTAGTTGAACATGGTGGGCACGCCGCTGACGTTGGCGAAATCCGAGATGATCGAAGTGCTCGCATTGTCCAGCGACTTGCCCCAGGCATACTTAACCTGGAACGCCACGCCCTGCGCCCACCTCCGTGACAGCGCCGCCTGCAAAGCATGATAACTAGAGTCAAACTGCGACCTCCGGGCGGCTACCGAACCGTAGGCCGGGTTCATCCGGGTGATGTTTTCGGGGAAATACAAACTCTGGTCAGGCTGCAATTGTGGCCGGTTGGGATTGTACTCCCCGATATACCCCATCAAATGGACCCCTCTGGATCTCACGTAGCCCAGTTGCGCCAGGACGCCGGAGGCCAGTTGGCGCTGGATCTGAAACTGAAACTGAAACACGTACGGCTGCTTGAGGTGGTAATCCAGAAGGTCGAGGGAATTCTCGGGCGCACGTCCGGCCACGGCGTCCAGAATTCTAGGGAATGCCGGGCGGGTGATGGTGGTCCGCTGGAAGAATGGCGGCATGCGTGCCCCTGCGATGACCAGCTCGCGGCTGCTGATGGCGTCGTAGAAGACGCCCGCGCCGGCGCGGAGCACTGTGCGGCCGGAGGCAAACGGCGACCATGCCAAAGCCGCGCGAGGCGCGAAATTGAGACGGGAAGGATTCCGGAACAGCGGCGCTCCGGTGACGGGGCTTTGGGAGGCGAAGAAGTCGCCGGTGAAAGCTGCTGTCTTCCCATTGACCTCCGACGGCGTCGTGTACGTTTCGTATCGCAGGCCGAGGCTGAAGCCCAGGCTCGGCCTCACCCGGAATTCGTCCTGCACAAAGGCGGAAAGAAAGACCTGCCTCCAGCCCCTGGCGCTGTCGGAGCCCGGCAGCATGACGCTCCCGCTGCTGGGCGTAGCCAGTAACAGTTCCGTGAGAGAGTTGAAAGAGTAAAAGCCATTGGCGTACAGATCCGCGAGCTGGTTGAACTGGGTCCGGTCGAACGCCAAACCCGCTTTCCAGGTGTGCGAACCGCGCAGGTGGGTCACCGTATGATTAAACTGGAACGCGTTGAGCACGTAACGGCGAGGTAAAAGGCTGCGTCCGGTGAGCCGGTCTCCGCCTAGGTTGGTGAGTCCGGCAGTGAAGTTGATGACGCCGAAAGGCCGGCCTGGGATAAAGGACAAGGAAGCGGGGATGTTCGCGGGCTGCGGGCTATCCTGGCGCTCCCAAACGCGGCTAAGCCCGGCGCGCAGTGAGTGCACGGTGTTCTGCGAGGGGACGAAGTCGGCCTGCTGGTGCAGAAACTGGTAGCGGGAAGTGTTCTGAAAGTCGAAGACCAACAGCGGCTCCGGCCCGCGGGTCTTTCCTCTGTCAAACGTGTAGCGGCCGGCGTAGCGCAGACGCGGCGAGACAATGAAGTCCAGTCGGACCGTGAACAGGTCCTCATCTGAGAGCGTCTTTACCGGGGCGATGAATTCTCCCGTGCCGTCGCCGTAATCGGCGCCGTTGGGCAAAGGAAACAGCGCCAGGTACGGAACGATCTCCGGTGAAACCGTAAGAATGCGGCCGGGAAGCCTCCCGGCGCGGGCATCCGCGTTGGGCGTCACCGAGCGTCGGGTTTGCGTGCTCGCCTGCCGCAAGCCTTCATAGCTGGCCAACGCGAACAGGCGGTTGCGGCGCAAGGGCCCGCTTAGGAGCCCGCCGAACTGGTTCTTGCGCAGGGGCGGCGCACCGCTGGGGGGATCGAAGAAGTTGCGGGCGTCCAAGGCGTTGTTGCGCAGATACTCGAAGAAGCTGCCGTGCCATTCATTGGATCCGGACCTCGATACCGCCGTCAGCACGGCGCCCGCCGCCCGGCCGAATTCGGCGTCGAACGGACTTGAGGCCAAATGAACCTCCCGGATCGTCTCCAGGCCCAGCAGCGAGCCGAGCGCGCTGGTGGGCGCTGCGCCCGTCGCGTCGTTGATCTGGAGTCCATCCAGGCGGTAGCTGTTCTGGTTCGGACGCGAGCCGTTGACGCTCAAACGGGCCCCCCGTCCCGTGAGCATGGTCCGGGATGCGGTCGAAGCGATGTGAGTCCCGGGCAGATGAGCGGCCAAATCAAAAAGGTCCCTTCCATTCAACGGCAGCGAGCGCAATTCGGTTTCTTTGACCGAGCGGCTCCAGTCCGCAGGCGAGGTACTGATGGCGGGCGGCTCCGCGGCGACCTCCACGCTGTCTTGCTGTTGGGCTAGCTCCAGTTGAAAATCCACCCGCACCACGCGTCCGGCATCCAAGGCAACCGAGGACAGCGTCTCCGGGCGAAAACCTGGGTGGGTCAATTCCAGACGGTACGCGCCTGGCGTCAGCCCTGCGGCGGCGTACCAGCCCCTCTCGCCGGTCACCACACGGCGCTCCGCGCCCGTGGCGGCTTGAGTCACTCTCAAGGCCGCTCCAGGAACGGGTGCACCCTGCGGATCGCGCACATAGCCTTCAATCTGGCCGGCTGGCTGGCCGTACGCCAATCCAGCCATCAGCACAACTCCCAGAAGAAACTTTCTTGTCTTGCTAAGCATCGTGTCGATTCAAGAAACGGAGGTCGACCAATTCGGAAACCTCAACCTGTCGCGTCAGGTAACCATGGCGGAAAGCCCAACCCGCGAACAGGCGCAGGCTTTCCAGGTCTACCTGCCCATCCGTGACGTAATTGTCGCGGCAAACATGCTCCATTTTGAGAGCGTCCACCCCCCGGTACTCGGCGAACTCCTTCACAAACTTGGGGGTCTTGCCCTGCACAAATCCCCGCACGCCGCGAAAATACGCTTGAAGGAATCTCCGGCCAACGCTCAGATCTTCCCGGCGCAGGCTGTCGCCGAAAAGAATCAACCCATATTGATAGTTAGGGCAAAGCTCGGCGAAACCGCGCGAGAATACAAGCTCCGGTCGGTTGTCGGGGAGCAAAGATTCATCGAAAACCACCATGGCGTCCACCGAACCGCTAAACAAGGCCGCCATGGCGTCCGGGCCGGTCAAGTTGACGATCACTACGTCGTCCAGCGTGAGGCCGGCCTGAGCCAGGTGCTGCGTCAAAGCGAACTGGAGGGTCCCCACGCCTCCGCCGACAATGACGCGCTTCCGCTTCAGAACCCGGAGGTCTTGCAGCCCATCGGGGTACTTGCTGTTCAACGCGGCCAGAAAAGCCATCCGGCGGCAGGATGGCGAGAATTTCTCGCGCGCCGCGACCACGCGGATGGGAACCCCGCGAACAATGGCGTTCATCCACGACGGGTTCTGGGCGGCGAGCAGAACCTCCAGCTTCCCGCCAGCCAAGGCGGTGGTGCCTTCGGCCGCCCGGGCAAAAGTGGTGATCTCTGTTTCGAAACCCGCCTCGCGGAAGTAGCCCAGTTCGTGGCTCAGATACAGAGCCGCAGTCCCTAATCCCAGCGGCGCGCCGATTCGGAGCTTCCGCAAAGGTCCCCCACCCCGCCCGGAGCAGGCAAGGCTGGACAACACGCTAGCGGCCAGAAACGTCCTGCGCCTCATGACTCTCCCGATGCCCGGCATTGAGCAACACCAGTGGAAGGATTTTACCTCGCGTCATCAATGGCTCCGCCAACACTACCGTGATGCCGTCGCTATGCCGCCAGCTCCGCGCCGCCAGGCTTCCTCCATAACAGTTTCGGATTTCTTTGAGAAACCAATCCCGCACGGGTTCCGGAGAGCGGATCCCCGTCCGCGGACTGACTCGCAAGAGCAACTCAGTCTGAGCGGATCCCTCCAGCTCCACTAGCTGGTAGTCTCCGGGCCCACCGCCGAAGCGTGCTGGCAACGCTTCCTCGAGAAGCCTCACAATGCTCTTACCCACCAGAGTGACCCCTTGACCGGTCAGCTTGCTGTAGCTATAAATTCCGCTGATCTTCCGCCGGAATCCGAGCCGGGTGAACAGACACTCGCAGGAGGCGGCCTCGAGAACCCCTGCATCGCCCATCTCCGCGTTGATCAGAACGTGCGGAGCAAACGGCAGAAGCGTGGTGAACAACAGGGCATTCACCTCCGCCCCCCTCCCCGGCATTTGCTGCGGCCAGGAGATCACGGCCACCTCATCCTCGTGAACATGGACTGAGTTGCCAGGACCCATCTGCCGGCAGGCCGCGCCGATGCAGCCGACCTCCGAAATGTAGTAAGTGGCAATGGCCTCAGCCTCGGCCCGGGCCAACACGGCGTTCTTGGCTTCCGATAGCGCCTCCCCTCCAGTCACAAAAATGGTCCCGCTGATGTCCAGGCCGAGGTCCAGAGCGGCGGCCGCTACTCGCACGCACGGACTCGCGAAGCCCCAGATGGCGCAGGAGCGGCCCTCCCGCTTGCGTTCCCCAATCCAACGCGCCACGGGTGAAAAATCGTTTGGTTGAAGAAAAGTTGGGAATGGGATCCGCGCGCCGTGGATTCGGGCCAGCGCCACCATGGCTTGCGTGGCCAGCGCGTGGAGCGAAAACGGGACCCGCGATCCAACCACCGTAAACCAGCGCTGCCAGGGACGTCCCCGCCGGCTCTGCGCCAAACCGGCTGTCAGGAAAATCGTGGAAGGGAGGATGGGGTAGAGGGCCGCTGGGACTCGATCTTCCACCTGCCACTCACGCTGGTGAATGTTTCGCCAGGCTTCCGCGTGAAGGCGGGCCGCGGTGCTTTTCGGCGTGCGTGTTCCGCGGCTCCGGCTGCCGCTAGACACCGACATCATACCGGCGGGCGCCAGTGGATTTCGCAAACTCTCCGTGTTGCACGGGATGTGGCGCCCGGAGCGGACCACAGGCGCACTCCCTTTGAACTCTTCGTGCGAAAGGTATACGCCGGCTCGGCGGAGATCGGTCAGCGCCGCCTCCAAACCTTTCGAGCGCACAAGCTGTTCCAAATCATCAACGCGGCAGCCCGCCAGATGGAACATCTGAGCGTATGGGTGAACTGGATTGGAGAATACCGCGGCCCGCACCAGATTCAGGAAGTTCGACTCCCGTTCAAGATAGAACCGGCGGATTTCCTCCTCCGGATCCGCCCAGGGGGACGAAGCCAGTAACTGGCGCATGCCCAGCACCATGCCCCAGTGCAAACTCAGTTCAGAAGCCAGTTCGGAAACTCGCCTCAACCCGTTTGCCCCCTCGCCTTCGCGGCGGCCCATGGCGCGGCGAGCCGCTCCAAGTACGCCAGGCCCTGATGGAAAGCCAGTCCCAGCAGGCTGGTCGTGAAAATCCCGATGTACAACTTTTCGGTGGCCAGCGTCTGCCAAGCCATCCAGATCACACGCCCCAAACCGTCCGGCGCGCCTAGCAGTTCCACCGAAATCGTGATCACCAGCGCCCGCCCGGCTGCTAGGCGCAAGCCCGTAAAGACTTGTGGGGAGCAGGCTGGCAAGTACACTCTCCACATGAGGTCCCTGCTCCGCGCCCCGTAATTCCGCGCCATTTCGACATAGGCGTAGTCGACCCCGCGCACAGCGTCCAGCGTCTGCATGGACAGGGTCACGAAGCCCGTCAGAAAGATCGGGACCAGCCGCGCCGTTTCGCCTACGCCCACAATCAGCAGCAGCAGGGGCATCAGGGCAAGCTTGGGGGTCGAGTTGAGCACGGACACCGCGGGCTCAAATGAGGTGCGGAGAGGCGCGGATACCCCCATCAAAAGACCCAAGGCGAACCCGGCGCAGACGCCCAGGCCGGCGCCCTGGAACATTCGCTGCAAGGTGCTCAGCAGTTCCGTCATCCACTCGCCGGACCGGGCCATGTTCCAGCCTGCCGCCAATATCGCGGATGGCGCCGGGAAAAAGAGCGGGTTCAGCAGGCGCAGCCAGGCGGCCCCTTCCCACGCTCCGAGAATTGAAGCCGGCAGCCACCAGGCCACAATGGCATTGCGGAGGCGGAAAGTCACTCTCATCCGGCAGTGATCTCTTTGAGCATCGGCATGCCGAGGGCGGCGGCGATGCTCCTCTTCAGATCCAGGAACTCAGAGGTGAAAGTGAGGGCAGAACTCCGTGGACGGTCAAATGGAACCCGGAATTCCGTCAGAATATGACTCGGCGAACCGCCCAACACCAGCACCCGGTCGCCGAGCAGGATCGCCTCTTCGATGTCGTGCGTCACAAACAGGACCGTCTTGTGGCTCTCATCCCAGAGTCGGAGCAGCTCCTGCTGAAGCTCCATCCGCCTCAGGCAATCCAGCGCGGCAAACGGCTCATCCATCAGCATCACAGCCGGATCGCTCAAAAAACAGCGCGCCACCGCTACACGCTGCTTCATCCCTAGCGACAGCTCGTGCGGCCAAGCCTCTTCCCTGCCCTCAAAACCCAGCCGCGCCAGCAGACGCCGCGCGCGCTCCCGCCGCTCGCGGCGCGGCACGCCTTGCATCTCCAATCCGAAGGCCGCGTTGTCGAGCGCCGTCATCCAGGGGAAGAGACTGCGCTCCTGGGAAACCAGCAGGATTTGCCCATTGCGGTCGGCGGCCGAGGGGATGCGCTCCACGCGCCCTTCGCTGGGCTTCTGAAGACCGGCGGCCACTCGCAGCAGCGTAGTCTTGCCGCAGCCGCTCGGCCCCGCAATACACAGGAATTCCCTGTCCCGGGTCTCAAAGGAGACCCCTCTCAAGGCCTGCACCGGCCCGCTGGGAGCAGGAAAAGCCACACCCAGATTGACGATCCGAAGCTTCATGCTGCGTGTGTGACGACAACCATGCCCAAAACCTAACGTTTAGTATCCCCGCTCCGGCGGCGAGTCGTCAAACGGGCCGGGTTTGCATAGAATGAGACGAGAGGGGCATTCGAGTCCTCTGGAAAGGCAATCTGATCCATGTCCACTCTGGAAGCAGCGCCGGAAGCTGTGCATTCCGGCCAGGGGCAGCAAGTTATCGTCAATGATTTCAGCATCCAAGTAGCAACCGTGAACGGATCCGGCAGCCAGACGGCGAACACCGTCCTGATGCGGTCCTTGTTTCAGATGGGGATTCCGGTTTCCGGCAAGAACCTGTTTCCCTCCAACATCGCGGGACTTCCGACCTGGTTCACCATCCGCGCCTCACGGCACGGCTGGATCGGGCGCAAGCGCGAGACGGACATCCTGGTGGCGATGAACGCCGAATCGGCCCGCGAGGATGTGATGGGGCTGGGAGCGGGCGCCGCGGTCGTCTATGACGAGCCGCTGAAGCTGGATGCGCTGCGCAACGATCTGCACTTCTACCCTGTCCCTTTCGACAGGCTGGTCGCGCCGGTCTGCCCGGAAGCGAAGCTCCGCAAGCTGGTGCGCAACATGATCTACGACGGCGTGCTGGCCCAACTGCTGGACATCGACCTCGCCGAGATGCGCAAGGCGCTGGTCAAGCAGTTCGGCCCGCGCAAAGCCAAGGCCGCCGAGCTCAACTGGGGCGCGGTCCAGGCCGGTTACGACTTCGCCTCCAAGAATTTGGTGAAGACCGACCCCTACCGCGCCGAGCGCATGCACGCCACCGAGGGAAAAATCATCATCGACGGCAACGCCGCCTGCGCCCTGGGCGCGATCTTCGCCGGCGTCACCGTGGTGACATGGTACCCCATCACTCCTTCCTCCAGTCTGGTGGAATCCATGACCGGCTATATGAAGCGTTTCCGCACGGACCCGGCCACCGGCAAGGCCACCTTCGCCGTGCTTCAGGCCGAAGATGAGCTGGCCTCCATCGGCATGGCCATCGGCGCCGGCTGGGCAGGAGCGCGCGCCATGACCGCCACATCCGGCCCAGGCGTCTCCCTGATGGCGGAGTTCACCGGGCTGGGCTACTACGTCGAAGCCCCCGCCGTGATCTTCGACGTGCAGCGCGTGGGCCCCTCCACCGGGCTGCCGACCCGCACCCAACAGGGCGACGTGCTCTCGACCGCCGTGCTCTCCCACGGCGACACCCGCCACCCTTTGCTCTTCCCCTCCTCGCCCGAAGAGTGCTTCAGCATGGCGCAGACCGCCTTCGATTTGGCCGAGCAGTTTCAGACGCCCGTCTTCGTGATGACCGACCTTGACTTGGGGATGAACAACTGGATGTCGGACCCCTTCCCCTATCCCACCCAGCCTTTGCGCCGTGGCAAAGTTCTCACCGCCGAGGATCTGGAGCGGCTGGGCGGCTTCGCGCGCTACAAAGACGTCGATGGGGACGGCGTGGGCTGGCGCACCTTGCCCGGCACCGAGCACCCGGCCGCCGGCTATTTCACCCGCGGCAGCGGCCACGACGAATACGCCCGCTACAGCGAGCGCCCCGCCGACTATGTGCGCAACATGGACCGGCTGGCCCGCAAGTTCGAGAGCATCCGCAAAGAGGTTCCTCACCCCGAGGTGGATCTCCAGGAGGACGCCTCCGTGGGCATCGTCTGCTATGGCACCTCCCGCTACGCCGTCGAGGAAAGCCGGGACCAACTGCTGCGCGAGTTCGGACTCCAGACCAGCTTGCTGCGCCTCAAGTCATACCCGTTTACGCCGCACCTCAACGAGTTCCTCGAACGCCACGCCCGGGTCTATGTGGTCGAGCAGAACCGGGACGCCCAAATGCTGTCGCTCATGCGCATGGACCTCGACCCGGCCTTGACCGCTAAGCTCGCCAGCGTCCGCTATTATGGCGGGCTGCCTTTGGACGCCCGCACCGTCACCGAAGAGATCGTTCGTCAGGAGGGATTATGAGCGCCACCGCAACGCCGCCGAAAAAGACCAACCGCATCGGCCTGGACCTGACGGTCTACAAGGGCGCAAAAAGCACCCTGTGCGCCGGCTGCGGGCACAATTCCATCTCCGAGCGCATCGTGGAGTGTTTCTATGAGATGGGCATTGCGCCGTGGCACGTGGCCAAGTTCTCCGGCATCGGTTGTTCCTCCAAGTCTCCGGCCTACTTTCTCAGCCCCGCCCACGGATTCAATTCCGTGCACGGCCGGGCGCCGGCGGTCGGCACCGGCGCGATTCTGGCCAACCGCCGCCTGATCGGCCTCACCGTCACCGGCGACGGCGACACCGCCTCGATCGGCCTGGGCCAGTTCTGCCACATGCTGCGGCGCAACGTGCCCATGATCTACGTCATCGAAAACAACGGCGTCTACGGCCTCACCAAGGGCCAGTTCTCCGCCACCGCGGACCTCGGCTCGACGCTGAAGTCCGGCGCCGCCAACGACCTCCCGCCGATGGACCTGTGCCTGCTCGGCATCGAGTTGGGGGCCAGCTTCGTGGCCCGCTCCTTCTCCGGCGACAAGCGCCAGCTCCAGGCGCTGCTCAAGGCCGCCATCGCCCACAAAGGCCTCTGCGTGATCGATGTGATCTCTCCCTGCGTCACGTTTAACGACCACGAAGGCTCCACGAAAAGCTACGCCTACATGCGGGACCACGATGAGCCTCTGCACGCGCTCGATTTCGTCCCGGCTTTCGAAGACATCGCCGTGGAAATCCCCGAGGGCGAGGCCCGCGAAGTCACCCTGCACGACGGCTCGCGGATTGTTTTCAAAAAACTAAGCCGGGATTACGATCCCACCGACAAACTGCGCGCCATCCACACCCTGCACGAGTCGGCGGCCTCCGGCCAGGTCGTAACCGGCTTGATCTACGTGGACCCGAATCGTCCCACTCTGATCGACTTGCTGAACCTGGTCGACGAGCCGCTGGCCACGCTGCCGCTGGAGCGCGTCCGGCCTCCCCGCGAAGCCCTCGAGCAGATCATGGAAGAGTTACGCTGAACGCGTGGACAAAGAGCTTCTCCGCGTGATCCTGGTCGCGCCGCGCAACCCCCTGAACATCGGCGCGGCCGCGCGCGCCATGAGCAACTTCGGCTTCCTCGCGCTGCGCCTGGTCAATCCCTACGAGGTCGCTTTCCGCGAGGCCCGCTCGGCGGTCGGCGCCGGCGAGGTGTTGGCCTCGGCCCGCGAATACCCGTCCGTAGCCGAGGCCGTGGCCGACTGCACCCTGGTTGTCGGGACCACCGCGGCCCAGAACCGCAACCCGCAGCAGCCCCTCCACCGTCTGGAGTACGGCGCCCGGCTGATCCGCCGGCGACTGGCGGCCGGGCCGGTGGCGCTGCTGTTCGGCTCGGAGAAGTTCGGCCTGTCCAACGATGACCTGGCCCACTGTCACTGGCTGATGCGCATTCCCAGCCGCCCCGAGCACGGCTCGATGAACCTCGGCCAGGCGGTGGCCGTCTGCCTTTACGAACTGGTCCGGGATCCGAAGGCCGCCCGCGCCCGCCTGACCCCGCCCAAGAAACCCACCGCGGAAGTCCTCGAAGCCCTGACCGCGATTCTGCTCGAGGTGCTGGACGAGAGCGGCTACATTCACGCGCGGGTGGAGGCCTCCACCGAAAGAAAGATCCGCAGCCTGGTCCGGCGGCTGAATCTTTCGGCCCACGACGCCGAGATTTGGATCGGCATCTTCCGGCAGATTCAATGGCGGCTGAAACAGGACCGGGCTACTTGAGCGCCGCCCAAGCCTGATAAAGCTCGGCGACCTTGGCTGTGCCTGGATCTCCCGGGTGAATGACGACGCGGTAGCGGAAGCGCAGCGGCTGGCCGGGCTCCAAAGTCAGGCTCCAGTCCACGGTCTTGTCGTTCATGAAATCGTGCGCGCCGAAGATGTTGGCGGCGCACAGCCCGTAAGCCCGGCAATGCCAAAACGTGGGAAAGCGCGGATTGGAGGGGTGATCCAGGATGGCGATGCCCAGCGCCTGTCCCTCCACAGTCCCGTAGACGTCCACCCACGGGGCTCGTTTGCCCCACACCTGCGCTTCGCCCTCCCGCCCTTGGGCATCCACCATCTTGCCCGTGCGCGGGGGATCCGCCGGGGCGTTGCGGCTGGGCGCCTCTAGTCCGGGGGCCACGCGAATCGCAAACGTCCCTTCTTTCGTGTCCCCGAACTTCACCTTCTCCACCGCTGTCAGCGTCAAGTCGAAGTCGATGATCCGCAGCGCCGGGTCCGAATGAAACGTCATCGTCCGCGCTTCCTGAAGCAAGGTCTTCCCATCCGGTCCTTTCCAGTCGAACAGGCCTGAAATCGCGCCGGTCTTGGGGCCATTTTTCACTTCCGTGATCTTATGGAGCTCAACCCGGCCCACATTCGGGCGTTTGCCGTCCGCCTCGTTCATCCAGAAGTCGATCCCGTTGACGTCGCCGTGCGTGAACCACAGGCCCCGGTGGTGGGTGTGGTCAAGGGTTTCGCCCGGAATCTTCTCCATGGGATAGCGGCGCGTGACGATCACTCCCGAGGCGGACCGCAGCGGGTGAAGGTAGGGCTTGGGCGCATCGGGACCGAAGTAGAAATCGGTGAACGGCTTGCCGTCGATTTCGACGGCGATGCGTCCCGGAAACTGGGTGAAGTTCACCTGGCCGCTCGCCGCGGCCCAAGCCAGGAGGCCAACCAACACAGCGCGCTTCATGCCCCACATTACAGCACGCTCGCCGGCTTGTTTCCAACTCGGTTGCTTGTCGGCCAGCCGGGGGCTATCATGAAGTTGAGTCATCTCCGTTGGAGGAACAAGATGGGTCCCCTGGGCTGGCAAGAAACGCTGGTGATCTTTGTCCTCGCCCTGCTCATCTTCGGGCCGAAGAAGCTGCCCGAGCTGGGCAAGACGATTGGCAAAGCCATCACCGAGTTCCGCCGCGCTTCCAGTGAATTGAAGTCGACCTGGGATCGCGAAATGGCCACCCTCGAGCGGGAGAACGAATCGATTCGGGATGTGACGAGCAGCATCCAGAGCGAGCTGAACGATTACGCCAGCTCCTATAGTTACGACGGCGCGCCTTATGAGCCGTCCTACGATTCCACCGCAGAGAGTTCCTACTCTGTAGGCGCATCCGCAGATCAGGGCGCCGAACCGACAGCAGGCGGGACGCCGGAAAACGGCGAGTCCCTGGCAGGCTACAGCAGCGGCTCTGAACCAGCCGCGGAGCACACCGTGGCGGAGACCAGCCCGGAACCCTCCGGGGAGCGCGCCGCCGCCACAGTATCCGATGCAGCTCCAGTCAGCCAGAACTCTTCGCCTGCGTAGCGCCGGTCTGTACACTCATGCCTTCTGACAGTCGCGATCCGGGGGCCACCAACCCCGAGGAAACAATAAGGCCGCCCGAGTCCGCACACCAAACCGGACCCCCGCCGGAGGAGTCTTCGGCCCCGGCCGACCTGGGCCCCCCCGTCGCGCCTGCACCCATAGAGCCGCCCGGCGCCGCCTCGACCGGCCCAGACCTGCCGGTGGAAGACCCGGAGCAGGCGTCCTACAACCCGGAAGCGGAAACTCTTGAGCCCCCGCCGGACGAGTACCCCCCTCTCCCTTATGCCGGAGCGGACTCAGCCGGCGCCGAACCGTCGGCCGCCCCGGCGATCAGCACGGAACAGACCGCCCTCCAGCCTGCCGCACCCCCGCCGCCTCCTCCAGCTCCTCCTCCGGCCGAGGAGGAAGAAGAGGAGGACGACGAGGAAGAAGGCATGGTCCGCATGTCCTTCCTCGAACACCTGGAAGAGCTCCGCATGCGCATCATCCTGGCTCTTTCGGGCTTGGGCGTCTCCTTTGTGCTCTGCATCGTTTTCGCCAACCAGCTCTGGAGCGTCATCAGCCGCCCCGGTCTCCAGGCCCTCAAGAACGTCGGCGCCGAGCCGAACCTGGTCTTCCTGAAGCCAATCGAGGCCTTCTCCGTGATCTGGATCAAGGCTCCCATGCTGACCGCCATCTTCCTGGCCTCCCCGTGGATCCTTTACCAGGTCTGGGCCTTCATCGCCCCGGGCCTGTATAAGCGCGAACGGCGCTGGGCCGGCCCCTTCGTCATCTGCACCGCGGGCCTGTTCATCTTAGGCGGCTTGTTCGCCTACTTCGTCGCCTTCCGCTTCGGATTGGAGTTCCTGTTCAGCATCGGCCGCGAGATCGGCGTCAAGCCCTTCATCTCGGCCACCGAGTACTTTGATTTCTTCGTCAACGTCACCCTCGGCATCGGCATCGTGTTCGAGCTGCCGGTGCTGCTGTTCTTCCTGACGTTGCTCAGGGTGGTCTCGCCGCGATTCTTGTTGAAGAACACCCGGTATGCGGTTCTCATCATTACGGTGATTGCCGCGATCATCACCCCCACGCCGGATATCTTCAACCTGGCGCTGTTCACCGTCCCGATGATCCTGTTGTACTTTGTCGGAGTGTTCGCCAGTTACCTGCTGGTTCTGCACCGTGAGAAGCGCCGCTTCCCCTGGGCCAAGGTCTTGTATGGGGTTTTGGTGGTTCTGGTGGCGGCGGCGGGTTTGGTGTGGCTGGCCTTAACTCGCTACGGATTCCACCTCGCACCACACTGGCCGTTTTTAACCCGCTGAGCTGAATGGCGTAAGCCTCCCAGTCTGCGCGCGCGCCACTTTCACACTCTGCCCCCGTGGAGCAAACCGCAGGCTTGCCACACCGGCAGCCCGGACGGGCAGATGGCGTATAGGCTCTCAGGTCCGCGTCGGCCACGGAAACCTCTTTCATCCCCCGTTGCGCGAGCTTCTGGACCAAACAAGAAACGCGCCGCGCTTTATTTTGGACAGCGCGGCGCGCGTGTTATATTGATATCAGTAACACCGCCGGTGGGCGGCTAGCTCAGCTGGGAGAGCACGGCGTTCGCAACGCCGGGGTCGTGGGTTCGAATCCCATGCCGTCCACCAGTCCCCCGCGCAAACGCCGCACCCTTCGCCTTGACGCCTACACTTTGACGATGGCCCGCAGCTCCTTGTCCCATGGGGCCCGGTAAGGCTTCGAGCACATGGCCTGAGCCTCCGTGTCGCCGATGACCGCTTCTTTGTCGGGATCCCAGCGGACGGCCCGGCCGAGCTTCAAGGACATGTTTGCAAGATGCATCACAATCGACACCCGGTGTCCGTCCTCGACCTCGCAGAGCGGGCGTTTGCGCGAACGCATGCAATCAATCCAGTCCCGCTTGTTCATCGCCAGCGTGTCTTCGCCGCCCGTGCCGTAGCGCGCGTCGGAGGCGACGCCGCCAGCCTGTCCTCCGGCCGCACCACCGCGGCCGCCTCTTCCCGCCTGGGGCTCGGCGTACTGAGGCAGGAACGGTTCCCGGCCCGTTTCGTCGTAACGAGGTCCGCCCGCAGGATGGCCGAGGAACTTCGGAATTTCGTTCTCCGGGTTGATCCACCGCGTCTCCGAAGTGACCTGGAAGCTGCCCGCCAGCACCAGGTTCCCTTTCGTCCCCAGGTACACCTGACCGCGGCCGGCGGTGTCGGCCATCGCATTGGCCTCGCGGATCGAGCAGTTGAGAACAAAACCGGGCTGCCCTTTCTGCCCCGGGAAGACCCACATCGCATCCTGGAGGTCCGGAGTCTCGCCGTCATCCTCGAGCGCGTAGCGGCCGCCGGTGGACATCGCCAGCGTGGGGCCCTTCGCCTCCATGATCCACAGAATCTGGTCGATCAGGTGCGCGCCGAGGTTGGTCATCTGTCCGCCGGAGTAGTCCCAGAACCAGCGGAAATGATAGATCCCGCGGTGGCGTTGATAGGGCTTCTTCGGCGCTGGCCCCAGCCACATGTCGTAGTCGAAATCCGCCGGCGGATTCTCCACCGGCGTCTTGCCGAATCCAGGGTAAATGTTGCGGTAAAAACCTATCCGGACGGAATGAATTTTGCCGAGCAATCCGGACTGGATCAACTTCTTGGCTTCCTTGACGCCGCTCCCTTGCCGCCGCTGGGTTCCCACCACCACGATCCGGTTGTACTTGCGCGCCGCCTGGATCATCCACTTGCCTTCATCGATGAACAGTGTCATCGGCTTCTCCACATAGACGTCCTTGCCCGCGGCGCAGGCCATGATCGTCAGCAGGGCATGCCAGTGATCCGGAGTGGCGATGATCACTCCCTGTATGTTCTTGTTCTCATACATCTTCCGGAAGTCGGAGTACCCGACGGTCCGCTTGTCTCCAATGAACGCCAGAGCCTCTTCCACCCGCGGTTTGTAGCAGTCGCACACGCCCAAGATGTCTACGTCGTTGAACTTCTTGAGATCGCCAATGTGCTGCTTGCCAATCAGCCCGTATCCGATGAGGCCGATCCCCACCCGGTCGTTCGCGCCCAAGATGCGCTGATAGGACGCCGCAGTCATCGCGGCCGCGCCCAAAAATGCCCTCCGGGTCGTAGGTTGGGTCTTCTCAACTCCGTTTGACACTGTCCTTCCTCCTTTCCTCACTCTGCCAGAGGGAACCGGCTGTTCGCCCGCATTCCGGTTCGCTTGGCTTCATTCATTCTATTGAAAAAACGCAATGCAGTGTGGGAAGTGAGTGCGTACTCCTTTCGGAGCCGGTTCGGCCACAAAGAAGATCCCCCTGCCACCGGGAGGGAGCTCTCTGGAAGGAATCGTCCGCTGGCGCCTCGTTGACCGCGGCTCAGGCGGGCTGCGGGTTCTCGCCCTCCCGCAAGCCGGCGACCGGCGCCGGGGCGGACTCGGGCGCCAGTCTCGGAGGCTTCTGCCCGCTCTCCAGTTTGGGCACGCTGCGCGCCGGGGGCAGCGGAACGCCGGCGATCAACTGCTTGATCTCGTTGCCGTCTAGCACTTCGCGCTCGAGCAGCGCCTCGGCGATCCGCACCAACCCGTCGGCGTGTTCTTCGATGATCTCTTTGGCGCGCTGGTAGCCGCTAACCACCAGCCGCCGCACCTCGTTGTCGATCTGAATGGCGGTCGCCTCGCTATAGTCCCGGTGTTGCGCGATCTCCCGCCCCAGGAAGATCTGTTCCTCCTTCTTGCCGAAACTCAGCGGGCCCATCTCGCTCATGCCCCATTCGCACACCATCTTGTGCGCCAGCTCCGTTGCCTGCTCGATGTCGTTGCCGGCCCCGGTGGTGATGTGGTTCATGAACTTCTCTTCCGCGATCCTTCCGGCCATGAGAATCGCCAGGCGCGCCTCCAGGTACTCTTTGGTGTAGGAGTGCTTGTCATCCATGGGCAACTGCATGGTGACGCCCAGCGCCATGCCGCGCGGGATGATCGTCACCTTGTGCACCGGGTCGGCGTTGGGCAGCATCGCTGCCACCAGAGCGTGACCCGCCTCATGGTAAGCCGTGTTCCGCTTCTCCTCCTCGCTGATGATTAGCGATTTGCGCTCCACGCCCATCAGCACCTTGTCCTTGGCGAGCTCGAAGTCGTACATCGTGACGACCTTGCGGTTCTGCCGCGCCGCAATGAGGGCCGCTTCGTTGACCAGGTTGGCCAAATCCGCTCCCGCAAATCCCGGCGTGCCGCGCGCGATCACCGACAAATCCACGTCGTCGGCCAGCGGGATCTTCTTCGTGTGAACTTGCAGAATCTCCTCGCGCCCCTTGACGTCGGGACGGCCCACCACCACGCGCCGGTCGAAGCGCCCGGGCCGCAGCAAGGCCGGATCCAGCACATCCGGCCGGTTGGTGGCGGCCATCAAGATCACACCCTCGTTGGACTCAAAGCCGTCCATTTCCACCAGCAACTGGTTCAGGGTTTGCTCGCGCTCGTCGTGGCCGCCGCCCAACCCGGCCCCGCGGTGACGTCCCACCGCGTCGATCTCGTCGATGAAGATGATGCACGGCGCGTTCTTCTTGCCCTGCTCGAACAGGTCGCGCACCCGGCTGGCGCCCACGCCCACGAACATTTCCACAAAGTCCGAACCGGAGATCGAGAAAAACGGAACGTTCGCTTCGCCGGCGATCGCCCGCGCCAGCAGCGTCTTGCCCGTGCCCGGCGGGCCGATCAGCAGCACGCCCTTGGGAATGCGGCCGCCCAGCTTCTGAAACTTCTGCGGCTCGCGCAGAAACTCGATGATCTCCTGGAGCTCCTCCTTGGCCTCGTCCACCCCGGCGACGTCCTTAAACGTCACCTTCTTGTGGGAACTGTGCAGCCGCGCCCGGCTCTTGCCGAAACTCAGCGCCTTGTTGCCCCCGCTCTGCATCTGGCGCATGAGGAATACCCAGATTCCGATCATCAGCGCGAAAGGGATGATGTTCACAAAGATCGAGACCCAACTGCCGCCGCTCGGTTCTTTAATGTCTACATCCACCCCCTTGTCCCGGAGCAGATTGTAAATGTCCGGGTAGTTGGCCGGAATCACGGTGCGCAGGCCGCTGGCCTGGTCCCGGTACTCACCGCGCACCTCAGTCCCTGTGATGACGACGCTCTTGACGCGGCCCGCTTCCACCCGGTTTAGAAACTCGGTGAAGCTGATGACCTGCGATCCGTGGGTTCTGCCTTGCTGAAAGGCAACGACCAGGATCACAATGACGCAGATCATTATGACCCAGAAAACCGCCGTCTTTACATTAGAATTCATTGAGCCTCCGGCCCCGCAACGCTCCTCTTTCTTATTGTATCTCCGAACTTCCCTTGCCTGCGCGGCGATTACAGCAAGCGATTCTCGAAGGCGGCCCGCCTAGGCCCCGGCGCGCGGTTCTTTCGCCGCGCTAGAACTTAGTCCGCCCCCTTCCCCTCCTCAATGTGCAGCCGCTGCCGGCAGCCTTCCCCCGGCAGATATTCAGCCGCCGGACCGAACCGCCACGCCCATACAATCGCCCCCCCGCCCTCAAGGACCGGCCACCACGGACGTTCCCACGCCGGTGTCCGGTGCTTCTGAAACAGTTCTTTCAAGCTAATCTCCCTGCCGTAGCCGGTGGGCCGGTACCGGTCTCCCGGCCTCCATCCCCGCAGCAACAGCGGTTTCGGCAACCGGTCCCAATCCAGCACGGCGCCCTTGCCGCTGCTCTCCCCTCCCTCGCGCAGTTCGAAACGCAGGCTCTGTGTCCCGCCGCGAAGGGCAATCTCTACCGGAGGCGCAATCGCCACGGCAGCGAGAGCCCCATCCGCCTGGTCTTTTCCCGGCTCTTCCGCCAAAGACAGCCGAACCCAATCGAAGGACCGCTGGACCGCCAGCCCCGGCAGATCCACTCCGCCGTCTCCACGCGGCTGCCTCGCCAGCTCCAGGATGCCTTCCACGTGGCGGAATTCGATCCGCCGCAGATCCCCGCGCAGGCGCTCCACGAGCAGCCGGAGCAGCCGCCGCGCCGCCGGCTGGTCCAGGGCGGCCAAGTCCCGCGCCCGGATCAGCGCCGCCCCGCCCTCCCACTTCACCAACTCCTCGGCCAGGTTGAAGGCTTCCCGCTCCCCGTGCTGTTCCTCCTCCCGCGCCAACTCCGCCAGCCTGCCTAGCGCCTCTGTCAGCGCGGGATTCCATTCCCGGATCAGCCGGGGCAAAAGCTCCTGGCGGATCCGGTTGCGCGCGAACCGCAGGTCCCGGTTGCTGGAATCTTCCCGCCACCGAATCCCGCGTTCTCGCAAGAACGCCTCTACTGTCGAACGGTCCGTTTCGATCAGCGGCCGCACAATCCCTTCCGCCGTCACAGGCCAGATGCCTCCCAGCCCCCGCAATCCACAACCGCGCAGGATGCGGAACAACACCGTCTCAGCTTGGTCGCTTAGCGTGTGGCCGGCCGCCACCCGGTCCACCGACCCCTCGCGGATGCGGCGCACAAAAAAGTCCCAGCGCACCTGCCGCGCCAGTTGTTCCAGATTGCCGCCTTGCCGGGCGTGCAAATCCGGCACGTCGGCGCACTCAACGTCCGCCTCCAGGCCAAGCTGACTCGCCATCTCCCGGACGAACTCCGCATCGCGGTCGGATTCCGCTCCGCGCAACTGGTGATTCAGATGCAGCACCCTCAGCCGCAGCGCCCAGCGAGGCGCCAGCTCCACCAGCGCGTGCAGCAGGCACACCGAATCCGCCCCGCCTGAGACTGCCACGCCCACCCTGTGGCCCGGCGCGAACATGTTATAACGATGAATGGTCCTGGCGACGCGCTCGAGCATAGCCTGCCGCACCCCCATTGTAATGCCCGAAGCCGCCGCCCAACCGCTGCAAACGGAGTTTCTGCCTCGGCCGCGGCAATCTATGCGCGCAGCCGGCAGACCTTACATGGAGACCGGAAACAGATGAAATACGACATCGCAGTCATAGGACTTGGAGTCATGGGTCAGAATCTGGCTCTCAATATCGAGAGCCGCGGCTTCTCGGTGGCGGGTTTCGACGTGGACGCCGGCAAGGCGCAGGCGGCCCAGGCCAAATGGGGCGGCAAGCCGCGTATGGCCACTTTCCCCACCTTGGCCGCTTTAGTCGAGGCTCTCAATAAGCCACGCAAGATCCTCATGATGGTGCCCGCCGGAAAACCCGTGGATGCCGTCCTTCAGGAGTTGAAGCCCTTGTTGTCGCCCGGCGACATCCTCATCGACGGCGGCAACTCTTTCTTCCAGGACACCGACCGCCGCGGCAAAGACCTGGCCGCCTCGGGCATTCACTACATCGGCTCCGGCGTCAGCGGCGGCGAGGAAGGCGCCCTCCACGGTCCGGCCCTCATGCCCGGCGGCCCCGAGGAAGCCTACCGCGCCGTGGAACCCATCCTGACCAGCATCGCCGCCAAAGTCGAGGGCGAGCCCTGCTGCGGCTACATCGGCGCCGGCGGTGCGGGCCACTACGTAAAGATGGTCCACAACGGCATCGAGTACGGCATCATGCAGTTGATCTGCGAAGCCTACGACTTGATGAAGTCCGTGCTCGGCATGGACGCCTCAGCCATGCACAAGGTCTTCCGCCGGTGGAATGAAGGCCCCATGAACTCCTATCTGCTCGAGATCACCGCCGCCGTGTTGAGCAAGACTGACCCCGATACCGGCCAGCCTTTGGTCGACGTCATCCTCGATACCGCCGGCCAGAAAGGCACCGGTAAGTGGACTTCGCAGAACGCGCTGGATCTGGGCGTCGCCATCCCCACCATCAACGCCGCTTTGGAAGGCCGGATCCTTTCCGCCATCCGGGACGAGCGGCTCCAGGCGGCCAAAGTCCTTCGCGGGCCGGAGGTCAAGTTTGAAGGCGACCGGGCGGTCTTCCTGGAAGCCCTCCACGACGCTCTGCGCCTGTCCATCGTCACCTGTTACGCCCAGGGCTTCGCCCTGATGCGGGAAGCCTCCAGGGAGTACCATTACAAGCTCGATTTCGAGGAGATCGCCCGCATCTGGCGTGGCGGCTGCATCATCCGCGCCGCGCTTTTGGAGCCGATCCGAAACGCCTTCCGCGCCCAGCCGGACCTGGTGAACCTGCTACTGGCGGAGCCCTTTGCGGGCATCGCCAACCTCCTGCACGAGCAACTGCGCCGGGTGCTCGCCGAAGCGGTCCGCATGGGAGTCCCCTGCCTCGGCATGGCCGCTTCCCTCGGCTACCTGGACGCCTACCGGCGCGAACGCATGCCCGCCAACCTGCTTCAGGCCCAGCGCGACTTCTTCGGCGCGCACCAGTACGAGCGCATCGACCGCCCGCGCGGCCAGTTCTTCCATACCGTTTGGACCGACTGAATCTTTACGACACCAAGGAGACCACGGATATGCCCTACGGACTTAACATTCTCCCCAGCGGCGCCCTGGACTTCGTTTCTCTAGGCGCTTTGATCCATCGCCTGGACCCCGGCGTGATCCCGTTCCGCAAGGCCACTGAGTGCCAGATCCACGTCAGCGGCGGCGAGTACAATTGCGCCGCCAACTTGGCCGACTGCTTCGGCCTCAAGACCGGCATCGTCACCGCCATGGTCGATTACCCCATCGGCCACCTCATCGCGGAACGCGTCCGCGCCATGGGCGTCAAGCCCTTCTACAAGTGGTTCAAGCACAACGGCGTCAACGGCCCCAACATGGCGACCGTCTACAGCGACCGCGGCTACGGCGTCCGCGCGCCCGTCGTCTTCTACAACCGCTCCAATGAGGCCGGCGCTTTGCTCAAGCCCGGCGATTTCGATTGGAAGGAGATTTTCGCCGGCGGCGTCCGCTGGTTCCACAGCGGCGGCATCTTCGCCTCCCTTTCGGAGACCACCGGCCCCCTGATCATCGAAGGAATGCAGGCTGCCCGCGCCGCCGGAGCCGTCGTCTCCTTCGACCTGAACTACCGCGAGAAGCTCTGGAACATCTGGGGCGGCCCTGAGAAAGCCCGCGACGTTCTGAGCCGCATCGTCGACAACGTCGACGTGCTCGTCGGCAACGAAGAAGATCTCCAGAAGGGCCTCGGCATCCCCGGCCCCGAGGTGGCCGCCAAGTCTAAGCTGGATCCGGCCGCCTTCTTCGGCATGATCGACGCCGTGGTGAAGCGATTCCCGAAGATCAAAGTGGTGGCGACCACACTCCGCGAGGTCCACTCCACCAACCGCCACAGTTGGAGCGCGGTGGCTTGGATCGACGGAGAGACCTATGTCGCGCCCACCTGCGAGCTCGACGTCTACGACCGCGTCGGCGGCGGAGACGGCTTCGCCTCCGGCCTGTTCTACGGCATGCTGACCGGAGAGCCGCCGATGGAAGCTGTGAAGCTCGGCTGGGCGCATGGGGCGCTCATCACTACCTTCCCCGGCGACACCACCATGGCCACCGTGGAACACGTCCGCGCCTTCGCCAAAGGCGGCTCGGCCCGCATCCAGCGCTGATACGGACGCATTCAGGAGGATTCATCGTTGGACATTCTCGAACGCGCCGCGCGAGTGCGGCTCTTGTTGATGGACGTCGACGGGGTCATGACCGACGGCAAGTTGTACAACCTCCCCGGTCCCAACGGCCAGATCTTCGAAACCAAGGGATTTGATTCCCAGGATGGCATCGCCCTCCAGTGGCTGCACTGGAAGGGGATCCAGACCGGCCTGATCAGCGGGCGCATCTCCGCCGCCGTCGAGGAGCGCGCCCGCCAGTGCCATTTCGCTTACATCTATCAGGGCCATATCGAGAAGATCCCCATCCTCGAGGAGATCTTCGCTCGCAGCGGGCTCAAGCCGGAACAGGTCGCCTACATCGGCGACGACCTCACCGACGTGGTCGTCATGCGCCGCGTGGGGCTGGCCATCGCCACCGCCAACGCCCGCCCGGAGGTCAAGCGCCTGGCCCATTTCGTCACCCAGAAGGAGGGCGGACATGGCGCCGTCCGCGAGGCCGCCGAGCTGATCCTCGGCGCGCAGGGACTGTGGTCCGAAATCCTGCGCCACTACGAACTGGAGGGATGAATGGCCGAAGAGCGCATCGGCATCCTGATTCGCGCCGATTCCGGCCCCGGAATTCTCCACCAGATCACGGGGGTCTTCGCCCGCCATGGCGCCGACATCGCTCTGGTCGAAATCCTGGAAAGCCGCCCTCCTAACTCGCGGCTCTACTTCGAGGTCATTCCCGCCGGGGATCCGCAACTCTTGGTCCAGGAACTCTCCGCGCTGCCCGTCGTGCACGAAGTCAGCCTCGTCAAGACCTTCCAGCGCATCTACGGCAAGCGCATCATCATCATGGGAGGGGGCGCTCAGGTGGGCCAGGTGGCCATCGGCGCCATCTCGGAAGCCGACCGGCACAATATCCGCGGCGAGCACATCTCGGTGGACACCATCCCGCTGGTGGGCGAACAGCCACTGGCCGACGCCGTGCGCGCCGTAGCCCGCCTCCCCCGCGCCTGCGCGCTGGTGCTGGCCGGGTCGCTGATGGGCGGTGAGATCGAAAAGGCCGTGCGCGAAGTCCGCGAGCAGGGCCTGCTGGTCATCAGCCTCAACATGGCCGGCAGCGTTCCCGAAGCCGCCGATTTGGTGGTCACGGACCCGGTTCAGGCCGGCGTGATGGCTGTCATGGCCGTCGCCGACACCGCCAAGTTCAACATCGCCCGCCTCAAGACCCGGGTCTTCTGACCCGCAGCCTCAGCCGGGCCGGCTCGCCGGCACTCATCCGCCTTCCGGCCCGGCTTGCCCGGCCCGGCGCACACCCCCAGCCCGGCGCAAGTACACCGTACGTGCCGGATACGGAAACTCAATGCCCTCCTGCCGGAACCGCCTCAGAATCCTCTTGCGCAACTCGTGCTGCACCAAGTATTGATCGGTGAAGGCAGCCACATGGCAGACCACAGTGAAGTTCAGCGAAGATTCTCCAAAGCCCGGATTCAAACGCACCACCGGGGCAGGCTCCGCCAGCATGCCGGGGACTTCCCGCGCCGCCCTTTCAGCCTCTTCCAAAAGTATCCTCTCCACCTGATCCGGATCCGATTCGTAGCTGACCCCCACCGGAACCGGCAGCGCCATCCGCTCCTCCGGCAACGAAAAGTTCGTTACTACCGCCTCGGCGAGCTTGGAGTTGGGAATGATGATCAGGTTGTTCTGCAAGGCGCGGATCGTCGTGCTGCGCCACGTAATGTCCGCGACGAAGCCCTCTTGGCCCCCGTCCAGCCGGATGTAGTCTCCCACCCGGATCTGCCCCGCCACGCTGACATAAAAGCCCGCAAACAGGTTGGAGAGCGTGTTCTGAAGAGCGAGAGCCACGGCTAATCCGCCCACTCCCAACCCCGCCAAAATCGGAGTGATCGCCACGCCCAGAGCGTTTAGGAGAATCAGGATCCCGATGCCGGCCACCAGCAACCGGGCCAGGTTCTCGGTGAGGCTGGTCACTGGAACCGCGCTCTGGAACTGGTTCCCATAATGCCGGACCAGATCCCCTGCCAGCCGGGCCGAGGCCACCGTGAGCGAAATCACCCAGAGGATCAACAACACCCGGGCGGAGATGTGCAACACCGAAGATGGAAGTTGCGAGGATTGCACGCCCAGATGTACGCCCAGGATCAACATCCAGATCATGAACGGGCCGCTCAGGGACCGGACCAGGATGTCGTCCAGTTGGGTCTTGGTGACCGCCGCCCGGCGCGCCAAAGCCCGGAGCAGAAAGCGCTTCAACAACCAACCCACGCCCAGCGTGACCAGAACGACAATCGCCGGCCCCAGCAGTTGCTGCCAGTGCGTCCGCAGTAGATCCTCAAACAAACGCCTCATCCGCCCTACTCCACTCCGCGCCTCTGACGGCGGTTCCGTCTCGTCAAGCAAAGAGATTACCATGCAGAGGGGGACAACGAATGCCGCGCCCGAGTCAGCCGGCCTGCGTGCGTCGAATGGAAGGGATGCGGCGTTGTGGAGGAATCAGAGGATCGCGGATTTCGGGCGATCTCCGGCCCCCCGCCCTGATCCGGCGTTATTCTCACCGCACGCGCAGCCCGAACTCACGGTACACTTGGTCGCTCGCGCCCGGCTCACGCACCCGAACCCAGTACTGTCCTGCGGGCAACCCCTGCCCGATCTCAACCTCCAAACGGCCCCCCTCCGGCCGGCCCTCGTAGGAGCCTACGGACCGCCCTTCCTCGTCTACAACCTCGAGCCGCCAGGAGGACCGTTCGGGCAACCCGTTCAGGTCTGCGATCAGCCGCAACGGGGCGCCGGCGGCCACGTTCCCCGGCGCGCCGTTCCGCAACGCCTGCAAATGCACCGCAACCGGCGCAACCGCATGCCCTCCACCAGTCCCCGTGAATCCGAACTTCCACACCAGAAACCACAGCAGACAGGCCGTTCCCAAAACCCAGATCACTTTGGGCCGGTGATGCAGCCAACCCGAACCCGGCGCGCGCTTCGGTTCCCTGCGGGGGCGCCGGCGCCGGTGTTCGGCGGCCGCTTCCTGCATCGCTTGCACGTATTGATCGGTTTCCGTCAGCCGCCGCTGGCAGTCCGGGCAGATGAGTAAGTGCTCCTCTACCCCTCGCTCATCTTCCTCAGGCAAGATCCCCAGCGCGTATTGTTCCAGCGTTTCCTCAGAGATGTGTTCCCACTTCTGCGGCATTTTGCCGGCCTTCCCGGCGCTGGCAGCGCAGCGGCCTCGCCGCTATGCTAGCACCCTTCTTTAGCTTAGTGCGTTGAACCCGCGGCTCTTCTCAGAAAAACTGCGGGTAAAGGACGCTGCCTCATTACCCGTCGCCCCAACTCCCCAAACCGCGCCTTGGCCCTGGATTTCAACAGGCGGAACTGGGTTTCTGTCAGATTCATTTCGGAACAGATTTCTTCTTGCGTCTGTTCCAGCAGGTAGTAGCGGATCAAAACCTCCCGGTCCCGCCGCGACACCCTCTGAAGAACTTTGTACATGATCTGCCGCCGCTGCTGCCGCAGCAGCCTGTCCTCGGGACTCTCCTGCGGATCGTAGATCGCGGTCCCGTCCTTGATCGGGGCAAAATCCCTACGGCTGTGAACCGCGGAATCGATATGGGCCGCCACCTGACGCCGGACCACCGTCCAAATGAAACCCAACACCCGCGACGGCTCGCGCACCTCTCCCCGCCGGATCGCTTGCAGCACAATCAAAAACGTCTCCTGAACCCGGTCCTCCAACTCCTGGCCGCCCAAACGGCGTTGCAACACCAGCCGGATGCCGGGCGAACAACGCTGATAGAGCTCTTCCATGCTAGCCGGGTCGCCTTTCCGGATCCGTTCCACGAGCGCCGCCCAATCCTCCGGGCCCCAAGGGCTCTGCCGGGTCGAAGCCGCAGCGTCTTGATTCTCGTTCCCTCCAGGGCTCATCTCTACTCCGCTCCCTCCTTTCCCGCCAACAGATAGGCAGCCCAGTGTTCTGGCCGGCTCCTCCAAGTGTTGGAACGAATCATCTCCAACTGCGCCTGGCGTAAGGCTTCCGCCGCGCCGCTTTGCTTTTGGACCGGCTCCCGCACCAGACGCCGGTAGAACGCACAGAAGAATTCCCCGCTCCCGTCCTCCACCGGCCAAAGGCTGGCGACCACCGATTGCGCCCCGGCGGCCATCCAGGCCCGCGTCATCCCCATCAGCCCCTCGGCCGGCAACACCGGCCCCGACGCCGAGCTACACCCGCTCAGCACCACGGTCCCCAACTTGTACCGCCAGCGCGAAATCTCGACCGGCCCCAACAACTCCAGCCTCCCGGTCGGCCCCAGGCTCAGCGCCAACAGCATCTGCCCCGGCACAGCGGCCGAGGGCACAAAGTGCGCCGCCAGATGCACCACCCGCGGCTGGGCGGCCAGCGCTGCGCGCAGGTTGGCTGTCGTCGCCTCCCTGCCTCGCAGCGTGACCGTGCGGCCGCCCCCTGGATCCCACGCCCGCGCACAGTTCTCTGCTTCACGTTCGCTCGCCGCCAGCCTCGCCAGCTCCCGCCGGGGCGCACCCGCTGCAACCAAGCTTTCCAGCCACGGCAGCGCTTCCGCCGGCAACATGTCCGGACCGCGCCGCTGCCAGCGCGGATCCGCGCGGTTATACACCGCGTCAGCCAGGGCCACAAATCCCCCATCGCCTCTGCCGCCCGGCCCCTCCAGCAGCATCAGCGCAGTGGGCGTCAGCTCCAGTGACCGGGCCTCGACCAAGTACACCGGCCTCCCATCCGCGTAGCCTGTGACGAGCGCGCTCAGCGGAACCAGATACAGCCCGCCTTCCACATTCAGCACCCATTTGCGCTTGCCTAGCACGTCTTGCGGCAACCACGCAAACAGCAATTCGTATAACCGCTCCCCTAATCGCCGGCTTTCCGGAGATCCGCTCTCCACAGCCTTGCGGAAGCGCTCCGCTGCCCGCAGGACCTCCCCGGCGCCGGCCAGCTCCCGAAAGTCAAACCCCGAACGAGTCACCGACCACCGGTAAGACTCCGGTTCATCCAGGTGAAACACGATTAGCGCCGCCTCGGGCCCTAAGCTCTCCTGAAGCCGCTGCACGAAACCCGCCTCAGAACCTGTATCCAGCCGGGTCCGATCGACCTCCAGCCCCGCCTCCAGCTCCATCTCCGTGAGCCGGAATTGCAGTTCCTCAATCCTGGCGCTGCGAGCCGGCGAATTCCCTTGCCCCCCATCCATCTCCATGCCCCGCAGCTCCGCCAGCAGACTCCAGTATTGTTGCGGCAACCGCTCCCGCCACTCGTCCGGTACGTTCAACAAAGCGCGTAACCCCGCCGCCTGTGCTTCCGCCTGGGCTCGCAAGGCCTCCGCCAACAGTTGCCCTTGCTTGCTCTTGCGGTATAGTTCCACGCTGTTCTGGATGTATTCGCTGTAGACCCGGTGTTGCTCCACGCTGGAAGCATTCCAGAACGATTCCGCCGGCAGCACCTCCAGACGTAACCGCCCCAGCATCTCCAACGCCCGCTCGTAATCTTGCTGTGCCTCCGCGATCCTTTCCGCCGCCCGGCGCGCCCGGCCGCGCTCAAAATACACCCGCCAGAGCGGCAGCGCGAGCCCGGAATCAGGCACGCCCTCCAGCGCCAGGTCTAGCAGACGACACGCGTCCGGCGCCCGGCCCTGCGCCAGCCGCAGCAGCCCCAGCGTGTAATACGAACTGGCCACAGCCGGCGACCGCCGCAAGATACGGATCCGGTAGGCTTCCAGCAGTGCCGTCTCGGCTGCCTCAATCTTGCCCGCCTGCAATAGTTCGTAGCCCCACTGGTCCCACGCCAGCGCCTCCAGCTCGGGCTGGGTTGCTCGTTCTGCTTCCCGCGCCGCCTCGGCAAACAGCCGCCCGGCTTCTTCGATTCCTCCACTTTTGGCCTCCACCGCCGCAGCTTGCATCCTGATCAACGCACCGCTGGGATGACCCGGTTCACGCGCCAGCGCCTCCACAGCCGCACGGGCCGCCAGACGCGCCGCGTTGAGGTCGTTCTGTTGGAGGTACAGCGACGAAAGATTGCTGCAAACCGAAGCCGTTAGCCGCCACTCGCCGGCCTCCTGCGCCAGCCTCTTCGCTTCAAGGTAAGATCGCAGCGCGTCCGCATAACGGAACAACGAAAACTGGGCGCTTCCCTTGACGTTGAACAGCCATGCCAGCCGCTGCTTGTTTAAATGGGACCTCCGCTGCGCCGCCAAGGAGTCAGCTTTCTGTAGGATTGCGTCGAATCGGTGGGAATGCCGCAGGCGCTCAAATTCCTGCCGGTGTTGCGACCACTCCGCATGCATCGGGGGAGGAGTCTTGGATCTGAGGGCGGGGTGGCTTGGCTTGAGTGTCAAAACTAGAATGCCGAGGAGTGCGAACCTGAGCCTCACCGGGGTACTCCGAGTTCCACATGGATGGTACTAAGAGATATACTGTCCCAGGAGTACTGAAACTGCTTTAGTACTCCCGGGACTATTCTATCAGGATCCGCTCAAAACGCAACCGGTGTTTCCGGTTTTTTCAAAATGTGCGCCCCGCACGCACGGCTTCACTCAATTTCGCTTCGGGGTCGAACTAGACGGGCGCTCAGTCCCAGATGATGATCGGAGGCATCCGGATCGCTCCTCTCGGTGAGTTCAGGCCCGGGATCGCTCCCGCACCTTCCACTTCGACCGTAGCCCGGAACGCCTGTCCGACCCCGCCCTGTAAATTTGCAAATCATTGATTCTTAATCACTTAAATAAAAAACAGAAACGTGACTCGACCCCCGCGCCGCCTTGCGCTACAGTGTTGCTCAGAGGGTTCGGCTTGGACCTAAAAGTTCTTCCGCTCCGCTTCACCCTGCGAGCGATCGACCCGTTGCGCTTCCCGCCCTCCGGGCCCGCCAACGCCCTGCGCGGCATGATGGGTTTGGCGCTCCGCGCGGCGGTTTGTACGCCCGACTGCGTCTCCCCGGCCCTGTGCCCGCAGCGGCGGACGTGCCCGTATGCTCGCCTGTTCGAACCCCTCCCCCAGAATCTGCCTCCGGGATTCCAGAATCCTCCCCGCCCTTACGTCCTGCGAACCCCGGAGCTGAGCAGAGGCACGCTGCAACCCGGGGAATCCTGGTCCTTCGATCTCCACTTGTTCGACACGCGACCGCCGCACCTGTCTGGCCCCCTCCTTGGCAGCCTGCGCGCCATCTCTAAGGAAGGATTGGGATTGGGCCGCGGACGGGCGGAACTGATCCGCGCCGATGTTTTGGATGGCGACGCGCAGCCTGCACACCCGCTCGAACCGGCCGCCGAGCCGCGCATCTTGACCTTGCCGCTGGAGCCTCTGCGGGAACCGGTCCGCCGGGTCCGGATCCGCTTTGTGACGCCCACCGAACTCAAGCAAGCCGGCGAGATCGCACCAGAAGCTGATTTCAGCGTCCTGTTCAGCCGCCTCCGCGATCGCGTCAGCACGCTGCGCGCGCTCTATGGAGACGGCCCCTTGCCGGTCGACTTCCAGACCATGGGACGCCGCGCCGCCGCCATCCGCCTCGTGCGCTCGGATCTCGCCGCCGTCCGCGCCTCGCGCCGGTCCTCCCGGACAGGCCAGGTTCATCCGCTCGGCGGCTTTACCGGTGAGGCTGAGTATGAGGGCGATCTTGGCGAGTTCCTGCCCTTCCTGCGGGCGGGCTGGTGGACCGGCGTTGGGCGGCAGACCGTTTGGGGCAAGGGCGCCATTGAGACCGAGGTCCTCGATCCGCGCCACTAGGCCGGGCTCTCACTCGCGCTTCAATGACCGCTCCATCAACAGCCGGATCGCCTCCCGCGGGGACTGGCCGTGCGCCAGCATGGCGTACATCTGCTCGGTGATCGGCATCTCCACGCCCGCCTTCTGCGCCAGCTCGATGGCCGCGTAGGTCGTCCGCACTCCTTCGGCCACCATCGGCGTCGAGGCCAGAATCTCTTCCAGATGGTGTCCCCGCGCCAGCTTTAGCCCGACCGTGCGGTTCCGGCTCAATTCTCCTGTGCAGGTCAACACCAGATCCCCGAGCCCTGCCAGCCCGCTTAACGTCCGGTGTTTGGCCCCCATCGCCACCGCCAGCCGCGTGATCTCCGCCAACCCCCGCGTGATCAGCGCCGCCATGGTGTTGTTGCCCAGCCCCAGCCCGTGGCAAACGCCGGCCCCGATGGCGATCACGTTCTTGAGCGCCGCTCCCAGCTCTACACCGATGACATCGTCGTTGGTGTACAGCCGCAAAGTGGGCCCCGAAAAAGCCCCTTGGATCTGCCGCGCCAGCTCCCGGTCCGCCGAGGCGATCACCACCGCCGCCGGCTCCCCCCGCGCCACTTCGCGGGCAAAGGTTGGACCGGAAAGCACCGCGATCCGGCGCTTGAACTCCTGGCCCAGCACCTGCCGGATCACCTCCGAGGTCCGCATCAGCGTCCCTTCTTCCAGCCCCTTGGTGGCGCTCACAATCGCCATCGAGGGCCTTAGGTGCGGCCGCATCTGGGTGTACAGCCCGCGGGCATGGTGCGACGGCATCACGCCCAACACGGCATCCGCGCCTTCCACCGCCGCGCCGACCTCCGTATGGATCTCCACATTCGTCGGCAGTTGGAATCCCGGCAGGAACGTGTCGTTCTCCCGCAGCCGGTCCATGCGCTTGGCCAAATCCTTCTCGTACACCCAGAGCCGCACCGCTGGGAATTTCGGGGAGAGCACAATCGACAGCGCCGTGCCCCAGCTTCCGCCGCCGATGATCGCCAGGGTTTTCACCGGCGCGCTCCTCCCAGGCTCAGTTTGTGCTCACGGCCCTCCCGCAACCGCTGGAGGTTAGACTTGTGCCGCCAGACGATGAACCCGCCCGCCGCCGCGGCCGCGCCCGTGACCGCCGCCGGCGGATGCGCGATCAGCCACACGGCCAGCGGCAGTGTTCCGGCAGCCACCACAGAGCCGAGCGATACGTAGCGCGTAACGGCCACAATCACTACCCACACCACCAGCACCGCGGCCAGAGGCAGCGGCGCCAAGTAAAGGAACGCGCCGACGCAGCTCGCCACCGCCTTGCCGCCTCGGAACCGCAGAAACACAGGGTAGGCGTGGCCGGCCATGACTGCCAGCGCCGCCGCCGCTGTCCATCCCGGCGAGCCACCGTTCAACCGCGCCGCCAGCCACACCGCCAGATACCCTTTGGCCCCGTCCAGCAGCAAGGTCGCGGCCCCCGCCGCCCGGCCCGCCGTCCTCAGCACGTTTGTCGCGCCGATGTTGCCGCTCCCCGAGGTCCGCACATCGGTCCCCTTGGTCCACTTCACCAGCAGGTAACCGAAAGGAATTGCCCCCACCAAGTACGCCAGCCCCAGCGCAAGCAGTCCGTTCGTCATCGCGAAAAAGGAAATCCCTCCAGCTTGGTGTAGACCGAACCCTGCGGCCTCAGCTCGCTCAAGTACAAATAGAAACTCTCCACCGTGAACTCGCCGAACTCCTGCGAAGGAAGCTCCCCCACCGCCTTCTGAAGCGCCTCTAGGGGAACTCTTTCCTTCACTCGCGCCAGCGTCAGGTGCGGGGCAAAAGGCCGCCCCTCCCGGCTGATCCCCAGCTCGCTCAGCGCGTCCTCAGTTTCCCGCGCCAGCTCCGCCAATCCTGCTTCCGCTTCCACGCCCGTCCAGAACACCCGCGGCGCCCGCTCGTTGGGAAACCACCCCAACCCGCGCACGGCCACCCGAAACGGCTCCCGGGCCCGCAGACGCCTCAGCGCTGCCGTGAGCTCCTCCAGCCGCTCCTCCGGCCACTCCCCGATGAACTTGGTTGTGATATGAAAGTTATCGGCCGGCTGCCAGCGTAGCCGCGCGTAGGGCCGCAGGCGGTCGACGAGCCGCGTCAGATTTCTTAGGACCGCCGGAGGCAGATCGATCGCTGTGAACAGGCGCATGCGCGTTTGGCGTAAGGATGCAAAAACCCTTACGCTAGCCATTGTCAGCCAAGCGCCGCCGGGATGCAATGCTTGAGCCGGAAATCTTCACACTATCTCAGATTGAAAAAGACTCAACCGTTCTAAACCGCACGTTCTATGCCCGGCCGACTATCGAGGTCGCCCGCTCGCTTCTGGGCAAGATCCTGGTGCACGGCGGCGCCGCCGGCCGCATCGTCGAGGTGGAAGCCTATCTGCCCGACGATGACCCCGCCGCTCACGCCTTCCGCGGCCTCACCCCGCGCACCCGTGTGCTCTATGGTCCTCCCGGCCATGCCTACGTCTTCCTCGCTTACGGCATGTACGAATGCTTAAACCTGGTGGCCGAGCCGGAAGGCGTCCCCGGCTGCGTGCTCATACGCGCCCTGGAGCCCCTGGCCGGCCTCGATCACATGCGCCGCCGTCGAGGCCGCCTCCGGCGGCTCGCCGATCTGGCCTCCGGTCCCGGCAAACTCACTCTCGCTCTGGGCATCACCCACCGCTTGAACGGCGCCGACGTCACCCGAGGACCTCTCACGGTCCGCATCTTCCACCAGGAACAACCGTTCGACATCGAGGCCACTCCGCGCATCGGAATCCGGCAGGCTCGGGACCGGCTGCTGCGCTTCACCATCCGCGGCAGCCCCTTTCTGAGCCGCCGCCCTGTGCTAACTTCGAAATGAATGCTGAAGCCGACCCTCTTCCGCGAATACGACATCCGTGGCATCGCCGATGCCGAACTGCTCAGCCCTGATGTGGAACTGCTGGGCAAAGGCCTGGGCACATACCTGCTCCGGCGCTCCGGTCCGCAGGTCAACCTCGGCCGGGATTGCCGCCCCAGCTCGGACCGGCTGCGGGACGCGTTAGCCCGGGGCCTGTCCGCCGCCGGCTGCTCGGTCACCGACATCGGCGTGGTTCCCACGCCCGTGCTCTACCATTCAGTCGTCCGCACCCAAGCCCATGGCGCGGTTATGATCACCGGAAGCCACAATCCCCCCGAGTACAACGGCTTCAAGGTGGTCTGCGGCCCTGGCACCATCTACGGCGATCAGATCCAGGAGGTCCGCCGGATCATCGAAAGCGGAGAATTCATCTCCGGGGACGGCGCCATTCAGGAGGCGGACGCCGTGACCCCATACGTGGACGACATTGCCGGCCGCATCCATCTCAAGCGCCGCGTCAAAGTTGTTTTCGACGCCGGCAACGGCGCCGCCGGCCCGGTGATGCACCGCCTCCTCCAGCGTCTGGACTGCGAGGCCACCGAACTGTTTTTCGACATGGACGGCCGCTTCCCCAACCATCACCCGGACCCCACCGTCGAGAAGTATCTGACCCACCTCGTCGAGGCTGTGCGCGCCAACCGCGCCGAGCTGGGCATCGCGTTCGACGGCGACGGCGACCGCATCGGCGCCATCGATGAGAACGGGCAGGTCGTCTGGGGCGACATGCTCATGCTGATCTTTGCCCGTGAAATCCTCACCCGCAAACCCGGCGCAACCTTCATCGGAGAGGTCAAGTGCTCCCAAGTCCTTTACGACGAGCTGAAACGCTTGGGAGGCAACCCCATCATGTGGCGCACGGGCCATTCGCTCATCAAGGCCAAGATGAAGGAGACCAAAGCCGAACTGGCCGGTGAAATGAGCGGCCACATCTTCTTCGCCGACCGCTACTACGGCTTCGACGATGCTCTGTACGCTGCGCTGCGCCTGCTGGAAATCGTCGCCGCCTCCGGCAAGCCCCTTTCGGCCCAACTGGAGCGCGTCCCGCGCATGGTGGTCACCCCCGAGATTCGCGTCGATTGCCCCGACGAGGTCAAGTTCAAGGTCGTCGAGCGCGTGGTCCAGCACTTCAAACAGACCCACGAGGTCATCGACGTCGACGGCGCGCGCATCCTTTTCGACAACGGCTGGGGACTCGTGCGCGCCTCCAACACTCAGCCCGTCTTAGTGCTTCGCTTTGAAGCAGCCACTCAGGAACTGGTGGACCAATACCGGCGCGAAGTGGAGACCGTGCTGGCCCAAGCCACGGCCGGGTGCGCGGCTTAGTCCGCCCTCAGCCCGCCGCGGTCTTGAGCAAAATGGCGCACAGATTCCACGCCGCCACGCAGGCATAGAACACGTTCGCCCGGCGCAGCACCCGCGCCCGCCTCGTGCGCCAGCAGTAAACAGCAACCGCCGCGCCCGCTGCTTTGGCCAGGAGCAACCCACCCGCCAGCGAACCCGTAACGCCCGCCAGCCAGTGGATCAGCGGGTTCGCCTCGCGCAGCCCGGCGGCGGGAAACAGCAGCGTGGAGAAGATGTCCACGGTTTGCAGAAGTCCGAACTGGATTAGCAGCAGGGTCATAACGTCGATCCGCGCGCTGGATTCCCCAACGCGCTTCTCCAGCATAAGTCTTATGCTTCATCGAGTAAATACTGGAACGTACTGCACTAAGTGAGGAGCGCCTACTAAGCAAGTTGGGGGTATTGACCCCTTTTCTGATGTCGGGGCTGGGTCTGCCGGCCTTGAAATGCGATGATAGGAACGTGCTCCCGATCGCTTTCCGCTCCTGCGGCTGCCGGCTTATTGCTTGCGCGCTGCTGCTGGCCGCCTGGCCGCTTCACGCGCAGCGCTGGCAATTGCAGTATTTCTACGATCAGCGAAACTCCACCCTGAACATCCGCGATCTCGCTTTTCTCTCGCCCAGCCGCGGCGTTGCCGTGGGGACGATCGTCGAAGGACGCTCCAGCCGTCCCGTCTGTTTGACCACCAGCGATGGAGGCGCCCGGTGGACTCTCGCCCCGCTCCGGGAAGCGGGCGAGTCGCTGTTCTTCTTGAATGAAAACATCGGCTACATGACTACGCCCGGCGGCATTTGGAAGACCGTGGAATCGGGGCGGGGCTGGTTCAAGCTCTCGGGCGCGCCGCGAGGAGTGAAGAAGGTGTATTTCGCGAATGAGAGCCGTGGCTGGGCCGTCGGCGAACGCAAAGGCGTCTATGAAACCTCCGACGGGGGCAAGAGCTGGACGCCCTTGCCGGCGCTGGAACAAGTGAATTCGCGGCCGGAAACCACGGTCTTCCGCGAGATCGCTTTCGTCGGCGGCCGCATGGGAATCATCATCGGGCACAGCACGCCGCCCATGCCGGCAGTCGGCGGTTTCCGCAGGAGCCCATCATTGCCGGATCCCATCCAACCTGGCGCGCCGCGCCGCGAGCGCCCGCATCTGATGATCGCTCTCCAAACCAGCGATGGCGGCAACATCTGGAAGGCTTCCACAACCTCCGTCTTCGGTTCCGTTCGGCGGATCGCCTTTTTGCCGGACGGCCACGCTCTGCTGCTGTTTCAGTTCTTGGACGACTTCAGCCTTCCCTCCGAGATCCACCGCATGCCCGCCCCGAAGGACTCTTCGTCGCGTGTCTTCGCTCGCGCAGACCGCGCCGTGACAGACATCGCCGTAGCTTCCAATGGGACCGTCATGCTCGCCGCCATCGAACCGCCCGGCACGAGGCACTGGGGCCCTATTCCCGGAAAACTCAAAGTTCTGCGCAGCTCGGATTTGAAAGACTGGAGGGAAATGGAGGTCGATTACCGCGCTGTCGCCCGCGAAGCCGTAGTCGCATTTCTGGATGGAGACCACGCCTGGATCGCCACCGACACCGGAATGATTCTGCGGCTGGCCGGGCTATAAAACAAGAGTCCCAACCGCTGTTTTTTGCACAGGGTTTCCACCGGGGATTCCATGCATCTTATTGATAAACAAGAAGAAAAAACTATTGCAAAAACTTGTCTTTCGCGTTGATTTCTCTTGACAGAAAAACGCTTTCGGGACAAGATAGAGATGGTTCCAAGAGGTTCACGGAACAGCGGGCTTCCCGGGGGGTAGCGGCCCTGGAACGATGATCCGCTCGCAAAGTTCAAAACAGCGCGGGCGGGGAGCGAAAGGGGATCGGGCCTTCCGGAGAAGTAGGCTTCGCGGAACGGAACCGGGCCGAGCGCAGTGAGCCGGACGGGTGAAAGCCCGAAAGGGGAGCGAAAGCCCGGGAAGGTTTCGCGAGTGGTTGTCCGGAACGTGGCAACGGGCCGAGGACAGTGATCCCGACCGTTGAGGGGAGGCGCCCCTTGAACGGGTGGGGGAGCCCAGAGGCCGAACGGGCTGCGGGAAGGGCAATCAGGGCGTTGAAGTGGCAGGCCGGGAGCGTTGATCCCGCCGCGGAGGTTCTCGCTGAGGACAACCGCTGCGGGGGAGCGAAAGGCCGTCATCAAATGCCGGTCTCTACCGGCGGAATTCGCCGGCGAAGTCCGGAGCAATGACACGCAGCGGGCCAAAACCCGTTGCGGAGAGCGACGGACAAAGCGCCCAATTCCGCTGGATGCCACGCCCAGGCCATGCGCGCTGGCTGGAGGGCAAGCTGGGAAGTGGGTCACTTGGAACCATTTGCTTTTCTTGCCTCTCTTCCCCCGGCGCCCGCTTCGTCCCGCATGATTTTTCGCAAGAAGATCCCCGGCATTTCAACCGTGCAAACCCCTGGCCGGTGAAGCCGCCGTTCTCTTGTAGAGCAGGCTGTGTTTGTGGGGCAGGCCTCCAGGCTTGCGGCCGACTCTTGTGGGGCAGACATTCCTGTCGGCCTTGGCCCCCTTTACCCACTGCCCCCCGGCACGCACCGCCAACCCTCACCCAGCGCCACCCTTTAATCGGTTGACCTTCTCCGTGCCCTCCTTGTCCCCCGTGGTTTGTCTTCTCCGTGTTTCTCCGTGTCCTCCGTGGTTTGTTTTTCCTGTGCCCTCCCCACCCCCGGTCACAACGATTCCCCAAACTTTTTCCCGCTCCTTTTCAATCACTTAACCCCTCACCCTTTCTTCTTCTCTTGCTTCTGTCTTGTATGTTGGAAGTGAAAGGTGCGGCTTGACGCCCTCGTGGGGGCCCGCACTGCGGACGGCGCAAGTCCCGGGCAACAGCGCCGACGCCCACAGCCACAGCCCTCACCGGATGGGGGTGAGCTCCGGTCCCTGAAGCCGGCCGCCGGG
>Ga0101944_10000853_pt1 | contig 79786 bp, 57 predicted proteins | sample DewCreD2012metaG_FD_75245 | JGI IMG/M metagenome (GOLD analysis project Ga0101944, IMG submission 75245) | Hot spring sediment bacterial and archeal communities from British Columbia, Canada, to study Microbial Dark Matter (Phase II) - Dewar... ... | reverse complement strand
GAGGAATATACCATTGCAAGTAATGTGTTGGCATATCAGGATATGGGCATTGCTTTGAACAAACCGAACTTTGAAGGTGTACAGAGAGATGGGATACCGATTGGTAACAGAATTTTCAGAATGCCGTATTTTGATCCGCAAGGCAGAATGACAATGCAGCAATGGAATACTGCATCATTGGGTGTAGATTATAGAATCGGTCCACGTGAGACAAAGACAGAAACATTCACTTTTCATATTCCATACAACATTTCACCGGGGAAGTTAACAATAAAAGCAGTATTAAATTATCAACTGTTAGTCAAACCGGTTGCAGATTTCTTAAAAGTACCGGAAAGTGAATCTGAAATTGTTAAAATAAATGAACAATCAACATCCATAACAATTCTACCATAGGTGACTATATGAAAAAAATATTCTCATTAACAATATGTTTAGTGATTTTCTTCTCGCTATTCGAAAAGACACTGGGAATTCCAGCATTTGCAAGAAAATACAGTATGAGCTGTCAAACTTGTCATTCACCATATCCTAAATTAAAACCTTATGGCGAGGAATTTGCCGGAAATGGATTTGTTCTTGCCGATAAAGATGCACCAAGATATTTTCAACCAACAGGTGATGACGAACTTTCATTAATCCGTGATTTGCCGGTAGCATTAAGATTAGAAGGTTATGCAACTTACAATAACAAGAATACAAACCAATTCGATTTTACCGCCCCTTACATATTGAAATTCCTTTCCGGTGGTTCTATAACAGAAAATATTTCGTATTATTTTTATTTCTTTTTTAGTGAAAGAGGCGAAGTAGCCGGCATTGAGGATGCGTTCATTATGTTTAATAACTTATTCGGAAGCGACCTTGATTTATATGTCGGACAATTTCAGGTATCAGACCCGTTATTTAAGAGAGAATTACGCCTAACATTCGAAGATTATCAAATCTACAAAACAAAGGCGGGGCTTTCAAAAAATGATTTAACCTATGATCGAGGAATAATGCTTACCTATGGTTTACCAACAAATACAGATATAACATTAGAAATATTAAATGGGAGCGGTATCGGTCCGGCAAATCCATTCAGGAATTTTGACGACGATAAATATAAAAATCTGTTAGCCAGAATTTCTCAGGATATAACAGAAGATTTTAGAATTGGTGTGTTCGGTTATTTCGGCAAAGAAAAATTGGAAGATAACTTGAACAACAAGTTCGATAATGCATTCAGAATGTATGGACCAGATCTAACTTTGAAATTAAAAAACCAACTCGAACTTAATTTTCAATATATCGCAAGGGTTGATGATAAGCCAGCTATGTTATCTACAAATGTTAAGTCGGATGGCGGGTTTGCAGAATTAATATATACACCCAAAGGCGATGAAAGCAAATGGTATGGTGTAGCATTATATAATTGGGTTAATTCAGATATAAAAGCATTAGAATACCAAGCCGGCACACTAAGTCTTGGCTACTTGTTAAGAAGAAACATTCGATTAATTGGAGAACTAACTTACAATTTCAAAAAAGAATTTGCTCAACTTGCAGTAGGTATAGTTACTGCTTTTTAATTTTTTAATAAATCTTAGTGGTAGAGAATAAAAGCACACAATTCAGCTGGGAGAAACATGTTTAGGGAAGTTTGGAAATTTCCTGTTACATCAACCAATATAGAAGTAGCGCAACTCCCAGCTGAATTTAACTTATACCAAAACCATTCTAATCCTTTTGACCCAAGAGCAACAATAATAATTTTTCTAAAATAATCTTAGCGACCTCATTTTTTCTTTGCGCTCTCTGCGTGAAGTTCTTTAAAGCTTATCACGCAGAGCACGCCGAGAAAACGCAAAGTTCGCAGTAATACGGAAAAAAATTAATTGTTGCTTCACTCCTCTTCATTCCATAATTTCACACAAGTCAAATCAATCACAATTAATATTTATTAATGATTGCTTTCTACTATTCGCAATTCATAAGAAAAACAACAATTCAATTCTTCATTCTCAATTCTCAATTTTTAATTACTATCGAGGTACTTTATGGTTCAATTTCAATTCCTTGATTGGTTCTGGGTCGTTCTATTCCTTATGGTTACGGTAGGATTAGGTGTAGCCTTCTACCGGCTCGGTAAAAGATCCGAATCAGATTTCTTTTTAGCGGGACGAGGTTTGCCATGGTGGCTCCCCGCATCTTCAGTATATGCTACACATACTGCTACCGACACACCAATATGGGTAACCGGTGTCGTTTATAAGTATGGAATCGCCGGATTGTGGTACACATTCTTTGCAGCATGGTGTGCAATAAGTGCATTTGTATCAACAAGAATTTTCCGTAGATCGCTTGCTTATACTCAAGCTGAATGGAATACAATCCGTTTCCATGGACTCGGTGCCGAGATGTTACGCGGATGGATCTCCGGCTGGCAAGTCTTTATGAATATGTTCATACTTGGATGGGTCGGTATTGCAATGGGAAAGGTCTGCAATTACCTATTCGGTTGGGAATTATGGATCGGTCTTGTTCTCTTCTCGTCACTTTGTGCAATTTACGTCCTTGCTGCCGGATACTGGGGAGTTATAATGGCAGATTTTCAACAAGGCATAATTGCATTCTTGATGATCATCATTGTTTCAGTTTGGGGAATTATGGCCGCCGGTGGTCCATCAATGATTGCAGAAAAATTAACAAGCATGGGTCAGGCGTGGAGGATGAATCCATTCGCATTTACAGGATGGTTCGAAGGAGATTTTCCCGTCGCATGGTTTATTACAATGATGATAATTGCCGTCATCGGCGGATTCGGAATGGGAACGAGCATTGATTGGTATGTAGAAGCACAACGAATTCAAAGCGCTAAATCCGTCCGTGATGCAAGCTACAGCATCTGGTGGGGAACAGCTCTTGTATTGACACGTAATTCCGTTTGGGCTGCGGCAATTCTTGCTTTTTATGTAATATCACCAAACATTCCAACTCAAGCAGAATATGAATTGGGCTGGTTCAAGTTGGGATTTGAATATCTTCCGGTGGGATTAATTGGATTTTTCTTTGCAGCATTAATTGCAATTCACGTTTCAACTATTGCATCACATCTTAATCTTGGTGCAATGTATTTTACAAGAGATCTATACCTTCATTACTTCAAACCAACAGCAAGCGAAAAGGAACTTGTTTGGGTAGGTAGAATTGCAACATTAATTCTTTTACTCGGTTCATTCTTCTATGGATTGATGATGGAAGATATTACTTCGTGGTTAATTTTTGCTTTGTGGTTAATGGCTGCCGGTATATGGCTACCAAATATTCTGCAAGTTGTCTGGTGGCGTTTTAATGCTTGGGGTTATTTATCTGCTTGGATTGCAAATCTTGGATTAAGCTGGCTTGTTGTATGGATACTTCCTCATTGGGGTGTTATTCCACCACTCCCTGATTATCAGCAGTTCTGGTTACTTATGTTATTGGGTGCATTAATTTTTATTCCGGTTACATTATTAACAAAACACGAACCGATGGAACATCTTGTAAAATATTACGTTCAGGCAAGACCAATCGGGTGGTGGGGACCAGTAAAACGCGAAGCACAAAAACTTGGTCTGCTCACTCATGTTGAATTGAAAAATGGAGGAGCTAAATAAATGGGATTTATAAAAAGAAATTGGAAACCATGGGAAGCAGACGAATGGAGAAAAGAAGATTGGATTGCAATCATTCTTTCACCTCTCTGCTACATCCTTTTAATGGTCGGGACAGTATTGAGTATTTTACTTAATATATGGGGATTTATTCTTCTAGCTTTGGGAGTATTTCTTACATGGTTAATGCACTGGGTAATTGACCCAAAGTTAAAGATGATTTCAAGCGAGTATGAAAAAAAACAACACGATTATTTAGAAGAATTAGAACGCAATGCGCGTTGGGAGGAAATAAATGGATAAAGGATTTGCAATGGTAATAGGAATGTCGATTGCTTATGCCGCTTCATTCCTCGGTTTAATACTGGCGTGGTATTATTATCGAAAACATCATGATAAGGGGGAGAAATGATTGCTCAGATTGAACAGGCTCAGCGCATCGGCGATCCGATACTCGGAATAATAATCCCGGCGTTAATACTCGGAATTTCTGTTTACTTTACCTGGTTGCTGTATAAAAGATTTTCGAAGTGAAAAACAATTAAAGATTTGCACGCAGAGATCTCGCAAAGTTCGCAGAGAACAAAAATTAAATATTGCGATCTTTTCTAACTCAGCGTGTTAATCTTTTTTTGAAGAGGGGGTTGTATATGCACGAAAATGAAATTTCATCAATAATTATTGAGACAGCAATTGATCTTCATAAAACAATTGGTCCCGGATTGCTTGAATCAGTTTATAAGAATTCACTCTCCTATGATCTTAAAGAAAAAGGATTAGCAGTTGAAATGGAAGTGCCGGTACCATTTATTTACAAAGAAGTAAAACAGGATGTTGGTTTTAGACTAGATTTATTAGTTGAGAAAAAAGTAATTGTTGAAATTAAAGCACAAGAAGTTTTAGCTCCTGTTAATTATTCACAACTTTTAACTTATCTCCGGTTAACAAATTTAAAATTAGGATTACTACTTAATTTCCATGTTAAGTTAATGAAAGAAGGAATACATAGAATAGTAAACAATCTTTAACTCAGCGAGCTCTGCGTTTTCTTTGCGCACTCTGCGTGATAATCTAACAAGGAAACAAGAAATGAAAAAAATTATTTTACTTTTATTAGTTGCTACAACTATCTATTCGCAAAGTAATGTTGACAAACTTATTGATCAACTAAACCAGATCAGTGAAGTTACATTCAACAACTGGAAATACTCAACAAACTTTTCACTCAAACCGGAAGAGATTTCAAAACCGGGTTTCGATGATTCACAATGGCAGACTGCCACACTAAATCAACGTTTTACACTCGATTCATGCTGGTTCCGCAAAGAAATTGAACTGCCGCAAAGAATTTCCGGCGTTCCAATCAAAGGAAGTATAAAATTCCTCAACACCGTTGATGATTACAGTTACATCTGGATTAACAGTGAATACAAGGGAAAATTCGGCTGGGATGGCGAAATAATATTGACCAATGATGCAAAGCCCGGAACGAAATATGTTGTGTTAATTAAAGCAATGAATACCGGCGGACCGCTCCGCTTAATTAATGCTAAGGTTGATTTTGCTGAAGAATTGTCATTCCAAAAAATGATTAAGAATTTATCTCTCAGCTTTAAAGTTGGACAAAAATTATTAAGCTTCGATACTTATCAAAGTAATGAAAGAGTTAAAGTTGATCCCGGTATAGATCTTTCAAAAATTAAAAAGTCTGAAAAAGAAAAACTTGGTAAGTTACTTCAGGAACTTGCAGCCAAAATAAATACGGAAGCCCTGAAGAACGGCGATACAACTTCATTTGTTAATTCGACAAAACAAGTCATTAAAGAATTAAAACCAATTTCTGAGTTCGCAAAAAAATTCACACTTCAGTTTGTTGCAAATGCACATATCGATGCAGCATGGTTGTGGCGAAAAAAAGAAACTGAAGAAGTTACAAAGCGAACATTCTCTGCAGTAATGAATATGTTTAGAGCCCGTCCCGATTTCACATACACTCAAAGTCAAGCAGCTTTATATGAATGGATGAAAGATGATTATCCCGATTTGTTTGAACAAATGAAAAGTTATGCTGATAAAGGACGGTGGGAAATCTCAGGTGGAATGTGGGTAGAGCCGGATTGCAATTTACCAAGCGGCGATTCATGGGCACGACAATTACTATACGGACAAAAGTTTTTTAAGAAATATTTCGGTAAGCAAGCACGAATTGGTTGGAATCCTGATTCATTCGGTTACAACTGGAATCTTCCGCAATTTATGCTTCTTGGCGGACTCGATGCGTTTATTACGCAGAAAATCGGTTGGAACGATACAAATGTTTTTCCGCACCGTCTCTTCTGGTGGCAAGCACCAAATGGTTCGAAAATTTTAACCTACTTCCCTTTCAGCTATGTAAACGAAATTAACAATCCGTTCGGTTTAGTAGATTGGCTGCGGCAATACGAAGCAAACACAGGGTTGACGAAGTTGCTTGTACTCTTCGGTGTTGGTGACCACGGTGGTGGTCCATCACTCGAAATGATGGCGCGCATCGATAAACTGAGAGAACTTTATATCTATCCATCAATTGAATTTAATACTGCTCAAAACTATATCGATTGGGTCCGCTCGAATGATTTGTCAAAAGTACCAACATGGAACGATGAACTCTACCTTGAGTATCACCGCGGAACTGCAACAACACAATCCAATATTAAAAAGTGGAATAGATTTAATGAATCGCTTCTGACTAATTCAGAAAAATTTAATTCAATCTCAACATTGATGAACGGCAAAAATTATTCTGATAAAATTAAAGAGGCGTGGAAGATTGTATTGTTTAACCAATTTCATGATATACTCCCCGGTTCAAGTATAAGAGAGGTTTACATTGATGCTGAAAAAGATTACCGCGAAGCATATCAACTTGCCGAGTTTGCATTAAGTAATTCTCTTTCTTCAATTTCCTCTAACATAAACACAGAGAAGATTAAAGACGGGAAGCCGGTAATTGTTTTTAATTCCCTCTCGTGGCAACGAACGGATATTGCAAAAGTTGAATTACCAAAAGGTGATGACAAAAACTATTCTGTATTCGATACAAACGGAAATGAAATTCCTTCACAAGTTCAGCCCAAAGATAAACTGACTCGTGAGATTATTTTTGTTGCAAAAGATATTCCTTCATTTGGTTATAAAACATTTGTAATAAAACCAAATGAGAGCATAAGAGAAAAAAACATTCAACAAACCAGTTCTAATGAATTTATCGAAAATGAATTTTTCAAAGTTACTCTTGATAGCAAAACCGGATTACTGACAAGTATTTACGATAAGAGATTATCAAAAGAATTGTTGAATGGATTCGGTAACAAATTACAATTGCTTGAAGATTTACCAAGTGCATGGGATGCATGGAACATCGGATTAACAGGTAAAGAGTTTCCATCTACTTTACGTCAGGTTAAATTAGTTGAAGATGGTCCTGTTAAATCTGTTTTGCGTGTAACACGCGATTATCTTAAACCGGGTGTAGTAAAAAGTTTTCCGACTGAAGATTATCCGAACACATTCTTTACACAGGATATTATTCTTTACAAAGGAATTGACCGCATCGATTTCAAAACTGATGTAGAATGGTGGGAAAGTAAAACCATGCTGAAAGTGGCATTTGCATTAAATGTTAATGACACAGTTGCAACGTACGAAATACCTTTCGGAACTATAAAACGTTCTACAACTCTTAAAGCACAATGGGATAAGGGCAAGTGGGAAGTAAATGCTCAGAAATGGGCGGATTTATCGAACAATGAATTTGGAGTCAGTCTGCTCAATAAATCTAAATACGGATACGATACACGTAACAATGTGATGCGACTTTCATTATTGCGCTCACCAATCTGGCCGGACCCGACTGCCGATAGAGGTGATCACTCGTTTGAATATTCACTCTATCCGCATAAAGGAAAGGTTGAAGAAAGCGAAACTGTTTACAAAGGATACGAATTCAATTACCCGCTAATTACACTTATTACTGATTCTCATCAGGGAGTTTTACCGCTGGAAAAATCTTTTGTTCATGTTACGCCCCAAAATGTGATCATTACTTCGATTAAGCAAGCGGAAGAAAATGAGAATGCATTAATTATCACGATGTATGAATCAAAAGGAAATGATTCCAGGGTTGAAGTGAATTTACCATTCACTCCTTCAAAAATTGTAGAGACTAATTTCCTGGAAGAGGATGGAAAAAATATTAAAGTTAATTCTGATAAATTAATTATAGAAATTAAAGGGAAAGAAACAAAACTGATTAAGTTATTCAGATAAAATAGATGCTGTATAACTCAGAGGTCGATAAGATTTCTTTGCGCTCTCTGCGGATACTCTGCGATCTCTGCGTGAAAAGTTGTTACTAATTATTAGGGAATAAACTATAAAAAAGGCTTCAACAATTTAAAAGATTTACACGCAGAGAACGCGGAGATAACGCAAAGATCGAAGAGAGTAAATTTTTTCATTGCGATCTTTGCGTGCTGAGCTTTTACAAATTAGTATAAAATAAACAAAAAGGGGCTCAAAAATTAAAAAAAGATTTACACGCAGAGAACGCAGTGATAACGCTAAGTTCGCAGAGCTTAAACTTTTTCTTGGCGTTCTCTGCGGATACTCTGCGATCTCTGCGTGACAATCATTAAATCAAAGGAGTGAACTATGACAACATACAATAAACTTTTTTCTGTTCTCCTTCCTACTCTGTTTATTTTCTCATCATCCTTTGCTCAGGAGAAAAAAATCACGAAAGAAAATGTTCAGTATGCAGAAAAAATATTCGGATTAGAATTTACGGATGCAGAAAGAGACTCTATGCAAGATGCCTTAAATGAGCAATTAAATAATTTTCTTGAAATCCACAAGGTGCAGTTAAGTAACAGTACTCTCCCATCTATTATTTTTAATCCAATTCCCATTGGTTTTCAATTCCCCAAAACTCAAAAACCAATTAAGTATGGTGATTATAGCAACACTAAACTTCCCCAAAATTACGATGACCTTGCATTTTACACCATAGGGCAGTTGACTCATTTAATAAAGACAAGAAAAATCACATCAACCGAATTAACAAAGTTCTTTATAGAAAGATTAAAAAAATATGATCCGATTCTTCATTGTGTTGTTGTAATAACTGAAGAAAGGGCTTTGGCAGAAGCAAAAAGAGCTGATGAAGAAATAGCAAAAGGAAAATACAGAGGTCTGCTTCATGGGATTCCTTACGGTGTAAAAGATTTGCTTACGACAAAAGGTTATAAAACAACCTGGGGCGCAACGCCATATAAGGATCAGTTAATTGATGAAGACGCAACAGTAGTCAAAAAATTAGAAGAAGCGGGTGCAGTACTTACAGCCAAACTATCTATGGGTGCATTAGCATGGGGAGATGTATGGTTCGGTGGCAGAACAAGAAATCCATGGGATACTTCACAAGGGTCAAGCGGTTCTTCAGCGGGATCTGCATCTTCTGTTTCTGCCGGTTTACTTCCATTTGCCATTGGAACTGAAACTCATGGTTCGATCGTCTCTCCTTCTACTGTATGCGGTACTACCGGACTCCGACCAACTTATGGTCGTGTCAGCAGAAACGGAGCAATGGCTTTAAGCTGGTCGATGGATAAAATTGGTGTTATTACAAGATATGCAGATGACCTCGCAATTGTATTCAATGTAATTAAAGGAATAGATGAAAAAGATCCCACACTATATGATGTTCCTTTCAATTATCAACCTAAAATCGATTTCAAAAAAATGAGAGTCGGTTACCTTAAAAGTGATTTTGCAAGAAAGTATCCCTTCCACGATAACGACTCAATTGCATTAAAAAAATTACATGAATTAGGTGCTGAATTAATTCCAATTGAATTACCGGAAATAGCCGGAAGAAGTCTCTCTTTCATATTAAATGCAGAAGCAGCAGCAGCTTTTGATGAACTGACCCGATCAAATAAAGATGATTTACTCGAACGTCAAGTTAAAAATGCCTGGCCCAACAGATTCAGAGCAGCACGTTTCATTTCCGCTGTAGATTATATCAACGCAAATAGAATCAGAACAATGCTAATTCAGGAATTTCAAAAGGTTTTTGAAAAAGTCGATTTTTATGTTTCACCTTCGTGGGCAGGAAATAACTTACTTCTAACAAATTTAACCGGTAATCCTTGCGTTGTTGTACCAAATGGTTTTTCCGAACGAGGAACACCAACAAGTTTTACTTTCATGGGAAAGTTATTCGATGAAGGGACTATTATCTCTGCAGCCAAGGCATTTCAGGATGCAACAGAACACAACAAAAAGCATCCAAAATTAGATTAAATAAAGTTATCTATTAAATTATCTCTCCTATAACATTTAAATCGTAGGGAAATAAATTTTCCCTACGATACTGTAATTAATCCTTTCATTATCGATAATAATTTGGATAATTATCTTTTACCCCTCGTTGGGTAAAGAAGAGGATTTTTAACTACTGGCGTTAAGCTCAGTAACAAATAATTTTGATTGAAGTCGGATAGCTGACACAAGGATTTTTTATTTAATAGCTTGGACTGTTTATCAACATTGATCTTATAATAATGTAATTCTATACAAAATAGAAAATATTATGGAAAACAAATCTGATATTAACATTAATAAAATTTCATTGTCTTTTAAGGATAAGAAAATTGAGAAGGAATATCAGCAATACTATTTCAAAGACTCTCTAATTGTATTAAGAATAGCATTAATAATTACAGCTCTTCTTTACGGAGTTTTTGGATTCCTTGATATTACAGTCGCTGCACAACACAAAAGTTTGTTTTTCCAAATCCGATACTTAGTAGTAATCCCATATATCTTTCTGATATTTCTACTATCATTTTTCAAGAATTTTGAAAAATTCTGGCAGTCACTCTTATTCGTTGCTTTCCTGGTGGGTGGAACCGGCATAATATTAATGATAATTAGGATGCCGGATAACCTGACATATTACGCAGGTTTAATGCTTGTATTCTCTGCCGGATATTTCTTTGTCAAACTTAGATTTATACTTGCAACCTTAGCCGGTTGGATTACTCTTTTTATTTTCTTGTTTGCAGCTATTTTATTTTCTAAAATTCCCTCTGAACTTTTAATTGCATATCTGTTTTTTTATATATCTGCAAACATAATTAGTATGTTTGCTGCCTACTATGTAGAACTATTCGATCGTAAAAATTTCTTTCTTACAATTCAGCTCGGTCAGAAAAAAAATGAACTGGAAGAATTAAATAAAAATCTCGAATCGCAAGTAAAAGCCAGAACAGAACAGTTGGCAACAAGCGAGAAAAAATTCCGTACACTTGTAGAAAAAGCAAGCGATTTAATCTTCTCAATCAATGATGAAGGAGTGTTTACATACGTTTCTCCTAACTGGAAAGAAATATTAGGACATGATACTTCAATGGTATTAGGCAAATCCTTTCTGGAATTCATTCATCCTGAGGAGAGCAATAATTTTATCGCATTCTTAAATGAATTAAAGGAAACAAAAAAAGCAAACAATTACTTTGAATATCGTGTAAGACATAATAATGGAGAGTGGAAATGGTACATATTCAGTTTTACTCCTCAATTTGATGCAAATGGGAAAATTACTTTGTTGATTGGAATTGCCCATGATATTAGTGAACGTAAAATGGCAGAAAAAGCTGTTATTCAAAGTCAAAGACTAAGTGCTATCGGTGAAATGGCAAGTGCAGTCGCACACGATTTTAATAATTCTTTACAGGTTATATTCAGTAATCTGGAAATAGCTTTACTTGATAAAAATTTATCCAACAAAACAAAAAATCATTTAGAAACAATAAAAACATCTGCAACCGATGCCGCTGCAAGAGTACAATTATTACAAAGATTTTCAGGTAAAAAACAGCAAGAAACAAAATATTATAAAGTAAATATGAATAAAATTGTTGAGGATGTAATTGATCAATCGCGTCCTCTCTGGAAAGATAAACAAGAAGAAAAAGGATTGGAAATAACAATCGAATCAAAATATTCGGAATTACCCTACATTTATGGAAACGAGGGCGAGCTTCGTTCGGTTTTGTATAATCTTGTTAAAAATAGCATCGAAGCAATGCCAGACGGTGGTAAGTTATTTTTTGAAACCGGATTATATGACAATGGTGTTTATGTTAGATTGACTGATAACGGTATTGGTATGGATGAAGAAACAAAATCTCGTGTGTTTCAACCTTTTTTTACAACAAAGGGATATGAAATAGGAAGAGGATTAGGAATGAGTGGCGCATATTCAATTATTAAAGAACATAAAGGCGAACTTGCAATAATTGATTCTTCCCCGGGACAAGGAACAACAGTCGAAGTATTTCTTCCTTTAGCAGAAGAGCAATTTTTAACGGAAGAAAATGATCCAACCAACGAATTTAACGGGGTGGCAAAAATTCTCTGGGTCGATGATGAAGCCTCTATTCAGGAAATCGCCAAAGAATTAATCGAAGCGCTTGGTCATCTATGTACAACAGTCTCCAACGGGAATGACGCTCTCGAAATACTCGAAAAAGAAAATTTTGATTTAATAATTACCGATATTGGTATGCCAAGAATGAACGGTTGGCAATTGGCAGATAAAATTAATGAGCGATTTAATGGCAAAATGAAAATCGCCGCTCTTACTGGTTGGGGCAATCAATTTGATGATGACGAAAGAAATTCCCATAAAATTGATTTTATTCTTACAAAACCGATAAAAATTAGTGAACTAAAAATACTTATCGACAAAGCAATGCACTTACAAAAGTAGTTGTTTGTTTTTTATTCTATATTCTACCTTTCTAGAAACTTTATTAAAAAGAATTTTTTACTTGAATTAATCCTTTCTAAGACTTAACATTATTCCTAAGCTATAACTCATTAATAAAAAGGAGGCATAATGAAATCCTTAAAAGAAATGTGCACTTCCAAGAATCTTTACACAGTAAAAAGTGGATCAAAAATAATAGATGTAGTAAACTATATGGCTGAACATAATATCGGCTTAGTGCCGGTTTTGGATATAGAAGGTAAATTACTCGGGGTTTTTTCCGAAAGAGATCTTGTACGCAGAGTTATTGCTAAAGGTTTGGACTTGCATACAACTATTGTAGATTCAGTTATGACTAAAGATTTGGTTATTGCCAACATAAATGAATCGCATCAGGAATGTCTCAAAAAAATGAAAGACCGGAATACGCGTCACATATTAATAATTGATGCAGAAAAACTTGTCGGAATATTATCAATTAGAGACCTACTCGAAATTGATTTGAAGGTTCAACAAGAAACTATAGAAGTATTACACAACTACATTTATTCTAAATAAATATGTAGGAATTATTTGCATTCTTCTTTAGAGTTAAGCTAGTTTGAAACAAAAAAAGCTTACGACATCATAAAAGTTGAAATTCATTCCAATGACTGATTATACATATAATAAGAAAGACCTATTAAAGCCGGAGAATATGATTTTTCTTTACTCCCGCGGTGCTTTTCCAATGGCTGACGAAAGTGGTGAAATAAACTGGTATATGCCGGAAATCAGAACAATTATTCCTCTGCAAAATTTTAACATCCCAAGATCACTAAAAAAATTTCTTTCACAATCGAATTTTATCTACACATACGATACACAAACACTTCGGGTAATAGAAGAATGCAGTAAACGCAAATCAACATGGATTTCCAAAGAACTAAAAGAAGCATATAAAGGATTATTACTACGTGGGCATCTTCATTCTGTGGAGGTAATACTAAACGACGAATTAGTTGGCGGACTTTATGGTGTAACTTACAAAGGTGCATTTTTCGGTGAATCAATGTTCTCAAAAGTATCGCAAGCATCAAAGTGTGCTCTGGTTAAATTAATAGAAAGGTTAAACGAAAAAAAATTTGTATTGCTTGATGTTCAATATCAGACCGAACACTTAAAAATGTTTGGTGCAACAGAAATTCCATTCGAAAAATTTAGTTTTCTTCTTCAGGAAGCTTACAAAAGAGATGTAATTTTTAATTAAAAATTATACGTCAAATAAAATTTGTTATATTTAACAAAAGGATTTGCCTTCTTTTGTAATTTCAATCAAAATCTGAGGGAAAAATGAAAAAATTACTGGGTGCTTTAATATTATTATTAACAACGATAGCCATAAACGCCCAAACCATCGGTGGTAGTATAATGATCGGATCCCCACAAGGCGATTTCAGAACAAATGTTGATCGGTTGGGTTATGGTTTACAGTTTCATGGTACGCTATGGTCACCAAGCAACGAAAGACCATTTACGATAGGGTTAAACATAGGGTATATGATTTATGGCGAAGTTTCGGAACGCAGACCATTAAGTGAATTTATTCCAGATGTAACTGTTGAGGTTAACAGAACTAATAATCTTGCAAATTTTCATTTTCTCTTACAAATATCTCCGTTTATGGGAACAGTAAGACCATATGTAGAAGGATTAATCGGTGGTGCTTATATTTTTACTACTTCAGAAGTCAAAAGTACAAGCACTCAATTAACATTTGCTGAATCAACAAACTGGGATGATTTTACCTGGAGTTACGGTGCCGGCGGAGGCTTACTTCTTCTTATTTCAAAAGATGCTGGTGATGTAAAAGAACTTTACCTGGATCTAAAGGCACGCTATGTATTTGGCACGGAAGCTCAATACCTTACAGAAAATGACGTTCGGGTTGTTGGCGGAAGAGTTTTATATTTTCCAAGAAAATCTAAAACAGATCTGCTCACATTCCATATTGGAGTTTTGGCATATTTCTAATTATAAATTTTTTCAAACAAACTGTGGTGATGATTATGTTACATTACAAAGAACTTGGACTTGTTAATTCAAAAGAGTTATTCGCAAAAGCTGTAAAAGGCGGTTATGCTATTCCGGCTTTCAATTTTAATAACCTTGAACAATTGCAAGCTATAATTGGCGCTTGTGTAGAAACAAAATCCCCTGTTATTCTTCAAGTATCAAGTGGGGCAAGAAAATATGCGAATCAAACTTTACTCAAGCATCTTGCAAAAGGTGCGGTTGATTATGCAAAAGAACTTGGTTACCCAATTCCAATTGTATTGCATTTGGATCATGGTGATACTTTCGATTTATGTAAATCTTGTATTGAATCCGGATTCTCATCTGTAATGATAGATGGTTCACACCATCCTTACGAAAAAAATGTTGAGCTTACTGCTCAGGTAGTTGAATATGCACATAAATATGATGTTTCTGTAGAAGGAGAACTTGGAGTTCTTGCTGGTATAGAAGATGAGGTTTCAAGCGAAGTAACACACTATACAAAACCGGAAGAAGTTGAAGATTTTGTAAAGAAAACCGGTGTTGATTCTCTTGCGATTTCTATTGGGACTTCGCATGGAGCTAATAAGTTTACACCAGCACAGTGCACAAGGACAGAAGATGGGATCTTAATTCCTCCCCCACTTCGCTTTGATATTCTTGAAGAAATTGAAAAAAGAATCCCCGGATTTCCAATTGTTCTACATGGTGCTTCTTCTGTTCCACCGGAATTAGTAAGAATAATAAACAGTAATGGTGGAAAATTAAAAGATGCTGTTGGAATTCCGGAAGATCAATTGCGCAGAGCCGCCGCATCGGCTGTTTGTAAAGTTAATATCGATTCTGATGGTCGGCTTGCAATGACTGCTGCTATTCGTAAAGTATTTGTAGAAAATCCGGCTGAATTCGATCCAAGAAAATATTTAGGACCCGCAAGAGATGCATTAAAAGAACTGTACAAACATAAAATTGTTAATGTTCTTGGCAGTGCGGGTAAAGCATAAAAATAAGCTGTTAGAAAAAAGAAAAGCCCCTTTATAGGGGCTTTTTTTGTAATCTAAAATTTTCTGAAAATTATTTTGTCAATAAATAATCTGCCATCTTACCTAAATCTTTTACATCAAGGTTTCCATAAGAAGGCATAACAATATTTTTATACTTTAGCTTATACTCCTTAAATCGCTTGTCGCTGCTGTAAGATGAAGGGTTACGAAGATAATTTATTAATTTATCTCTTGACCAAAATTGATTTAAGTTAGTGAGTGCGGGAGCCATGTTAGTCCCTTCTAAATTCTGACCATGACAAGTAAAACATCCATTCTGTTTTATCAAAGTAAATCCGTCTAAATCACTCTCTGACTGTTGAGATGATTGATTCTGATAATTTTCTGTAACCGGATGATTAACAACCTCTTCCTTTTTAGTAACACGTCCAAGTATAAAAAGAACTAAAAAAAGAACAAGAAAAGCCGACATCCATTTTTGAGCATTTGTCATTATTTACACCTTTCTAAATATTTTCGAAACAAAATTAAACTGATTGAACTTCATTACCAAATTATACCGTCTTTTTCCCAACGATAATTTTATCAATGAATAAATTAGATCATCTGATATTTAATTCATCAATTAACTGACTTTTCCAAAATTTCATTGTCGTAATATTCTTTATATTTTCTGATAGAACTAAATATAGAGCGTGCAATTTCAGTCTGTCCGTTTGCGCTATTAAGGTATGCTTCATCTTTTCTGTTAGATAAAAAACCGGTTTCTATTAGCACCCCCGGCATCGAAGCTCCTACCAACACATAAAAACCCGCTTGTTTAATCCCAAGTGATGGAATATCAACACCACGTTTCCACTCCTGATTAAGTAAGTCAGAAAATTTTTCGGAAAAGCGCATATATTGAGAGTGAGCCATACTGACAAGTATAAAATTCTCATCGGTCAATTTTTGATATCGATCCGGATTATCTTCTAATTTAATAACACTGTTTTCAAATTCTGCTATCTCAATAGCATCTTGTGTTTTACCGGGTCGTAGTAAATATACTTCAAAACCACGGTGACTTACATCTTTCTTTAGAGTTGAATTACAATGAATAGAAATGAATAATTTACCACCAGCTTCATTTGCAATTTTACCTCTTTTATACAATTCTACAAATTCATCTGTTTTGCGGGTATGTACAACTTTAACGCCGGGTAGTTCTCTCTCAATAAGACTTCCCAATTTTAAAGCAATCTTAAGATTCACATCTTTTTCTTTCACTCCTGTAACACCTATTGCTCCCGGATCCTTACCGCCATGTCCCGCATCTATAACAACTGTATCAAATATCCACTTGGTTTTATTATCAATTTCAGTAATTCTGTTTGTGAATAACTGATTATGAATTGTAATCATTATATCGTTGCTTTCATTATCTATGAAAGTTTCAGAAGTGGAAAATCCTTCGTTAAGTAAAAATTCCAGTTGATAGTTTCTTTGAGAAACCGCTACCCTTCTAACTCCTTTTACTAATCCGGCACTTTTAACACCGCTGGTTATATCTGGCGAAACTGTAATACCGGGGAAGAAAACAAATAAGGTTTTTTCTTTAATTGAATGACGCGGAATATTAATCTTCCGTGAAGTTTTTATCCGAATAAGAGTTCCGTTTGACTTCTCTTCAATAACCAGTCCATACACATCATAATTAGATTTGTTATTTCTAATATCATTCTTAGTTATCTCTTGTTTTTTTTCTTTATTAATATTTTCAAGACTTTTTTGAATCGAAAGCTGGTTTTGCGAATACGGTTCATTAGATATTGTTAATTTTTTACTCGAGTTGTCAAAAATTAACTTGTTACCAAAAGCAACACTGAAATAATCTTCACAATATTTTAAAGGGATAAAGATATCTTTCTCTATCAAAAATGTAGATACTGGAATTTGATAAATAGATGTAGTGTTGTCATTTCTGTTTGTAATAATTATAAATTGATTTTTTGCTGTGAGCTTAATATTGTAACTCGGAAATTTAATTTCGAGTTTTGCGGCTTCTTCATTATAAAAAGTATTTGCCAAGAGCAATGCTGCTAATTCCTTACTGGAAACAAAAACTAAACCGTTGCGCGAGACATAAGACAGTGTTGTTTCATAACCTTTATTATCAACAGTTATCTTATATAAGCGTTGAGCTTCAATTGAACTGACAAAGGATATTATTAAAAGAAAAATGTATGCCGGCGTAATTCTCATCATTATTAACCCAAAAAAGGAAAAAGGAATCCGCTTTTTTTCTTGTATTCTAAAAAATCTTCCTTAAAATGCTTTTCTAATAATTTTTCTTCCACTAATGCCCGCATCAAAAATAGCGGAAGTTCAACAAATAAAACCATCGGGACAATCAGATAACTTAATAAAGCAATTCCGGCACCCAGATCACTTAATATCTGTCCTAAATATTGTGGATGCCTTATAAAACGGTAAACACCATTAGTATGTAATTTATGTTCCTTAAGAATAACTATATCAGGAGCATAAGAACTACCAAGAGATTTATATGCAGTCACTTGTAACCAGGAAAATAAAGCGAACAATCCCAATCCAATAATTCTTATAGTTTCAAACTCATGCTTTGGTTGTAAAGTCCCTATATCAAAGATTCCAATTATTATTAAAATCAAAATAAATGCAGACAGATTTGGAGGAACCTTCTGTAAAAAAGTATCCGGTTTTTCAATAACCTTAGTTATAGAGGTTTTTAGACCTTTTTTAGCTCCACTCCAATTAGCGCTTATTGAGATAAATAGTATTATTGCTGTTATTAAATTGATTGGGTCCATATTTAATCAAGTCAAATGAACAATTACAATATAATAACTTTACTTCAAAAATTAGTTGTTAATCCAAGATCTGATGCATTATTACCTTTTTACATGTCACAGTTACATCTAAAGAAAGACTTTAACAGAAATGAACTTTTTTGCTTAAAAACAAAAGCTGATTTATAGCACAAAAATTGAATAGAAAAAAGGGGTAAAATTTTTTATCTTCAAGCCGAATATATGAGTAAATAAATGAATACCGGACAAATGTTAATAACGATCGGGGCTATTTTCTTGCTTACCATGGTTATTCTTACAACAAACCGTGGTTTAGTAACAACCAATGCAACCATGATTGATAACCGATATGGGATTTTAGCAACATCCCTAGCAACCTCAATGATAGAGAAAGCAACCGGTAAAGCATTTGATCATAACACTGATACAACTGCCATTAACGATGTTAATTTATTAACTAATGTAAGTGCACTTGGAATTGAAATCGGCGAGGACAGAAATTATCCTGAAGATTTTAATGACTTTGACGATTATAATTGTTTTATCACTAACCCCAAATTGGATACTGTTGCATTTGAAGGTACAAACAGAAAAATAATCTTCAAAACTTTCTGCCGTGTAGATTACATACGGACAAGCAACCCAAATTCAGCATGGAATCAAAAAACATGGCACAAAAGAATGATTGTACGTGTAATTAGTCCTGAAATGACAGACACAATAAAATTATCAACAATATATAGTTACTGGTATTTTAGGTGAAACATGGGATTTGGCGCATTACTTGACATATTAGGTTCAACAATTATTGGTGGTATGCTGCTGATGATTTTGTTACGAATGAATGATGCTGCCGTGAAGAATAATTACGATTACAGCGGTGAAAGAATTGTCCAACAAAACTTAGTTGAAGTTGTTAAACTTTTAGAATATGATTTCCGGAAAATCGGTTATTGTGCTAACTGGAACATCTTTCCAAATCCCGCATTAGGAATTATACGGGCTGATTCTAACAGAATTGAATTTATTACAGACTTATCAACTTCAGCAAATCCTTTTGGAGATGGAGTATTAGATACATTAAAATACTATTTGGGAACAACTCTTGAACTATCTGTAACACCTAATCCAAATGATAGATTACTTTACCGGGTAGTAAATTCAACTACACCTATGGGTTCAAATCTTGGGATTACTCAATTCAAACTAACATATTTCGATGCAAACGGGGATAGAATAACTTCTATGCCAACTTCGCCACCACTCGGTATTGCAGCTATTCAGATTGATATTGCTGTTGAAAATCCGGCAGCGTATGGAAATGATTATGCCGCTGATAAACGTGTAATCTGGCGTCAGGTTAGATTACCGGCAAGAAACTTTACATTAAGGTAGGAGTTACACATGGGTGGAAAAGGTGCATTATTATTAGTTCTTGGTTTTAGTTTAATATTTATGGTAGCTGGAAGAAATTTTAATAGTATGTCAACAGCTACAGTGGAAAATTTTGCTAATTATTATAATGATCAGAAATCTCATCACCTTGCTGCCTCAGGAATTAATTTAGTGACAAACCAAATTTTCCTAAATGGTGCTTTAGCCGATCAAACATGGAATTACAGTTTTGATAATGGAACAATTAGAGTCACTTTAACAACAGTTAATACTTTTCAACAAATAAAAGAGTTAGTTTCTGTCGGTACCTTCGCCGGCGTTTCATCAACAATAAAAGTTGTACTAAAACCGAGTTCATTTTCGAAGTATGCATATTTCTCACATACTGAATCTGCTAATATTTGGTGGACAACAACGGATACTGTATGGGGACCTTTACATACAAATGGACAATTAAGAGTTGCAGACCGACCGGTATTTTATGGAAAAGTAACTTTAGATGGCAGTCTTGTAAAATATAGTAATAGTGCAAAACCTCAATTTTTAGGCGGATTTCAGACCGGAGTACATATTGATATCCCTTCAAACGGAGTTTCTAACTTAAAAGCCGCCGCTACTGCCGGGGGTTATGTCTTTACAAATCAAAGCACCGTCTACCTTGAATTCAGAGGTGACAGTATAAGATACCGATTCAGCCCAACTGCTGCATGGACTAATGTCTTAGCTTCTACATTTGCACCTAATGGAGCAATTTTTGCCGAGAATGCTAACTTAAGAATTAAAGGTAGAGTAAATGGAAGATTTACAGTAGGGGCTGATGGAACAAGCAGAGGAAATGTTTACTTAGATGATGATCTTTTTTACAACCAGGATCCGCGAATCTACCCAAATTCAACAGATATGATGGGAATTGTTGCCAAAAATAATATCATAATAACTGATAATACACCAAACAATAGTAATATAATTGTTCAGGCATCTATTTATTCTGAAAATGGATCATTCCAAGCAGAAAATTATCAGAACCGACCAGTAGCCGGTGCTATATACTTATTAGGCGGTGTAATTCAAAACGCCAGAGGTCCGGTTGGAGAGTTCAAAACCGTCGGCGGAACTTCTGTTATTGTTAATGGATTTTCGAAAAGATACCGATATGATGATCGTTTTATGGTTGCAAGTCCTCCATTCTTTCCCGGAACAAATGCATTTGAAATTGTATCCTGGTTTGAGTAGTTAATCCATTATTTTCTTTAACGCTTCAGAAATTGAAACATCGTTATACTCAAATCTGTTTTCACCTAATTTTTTTGATTTTACCTTAACACCATAAATTAGAGCCTCGGCTGCTTCTCCAAGAATTAGTTTTAGAATAAATTCCGGCACTCTGATTAATGCCGGTCTTTTTAATACATTTCCAAGAGAACTTGCAAATTCTTTCATACTTACCACGCCGGGAGATACTGCATTAACCGGCCCTGATATTTTTTCGTTTTCTATAATGAATTTGAAAATCCTTACAACATCGTCAATGCTAATCCATGGGAACCATTGTTTACCGCTTCCAAGAGGCCCGCCAATAAAAAGTCTGAAAGGCAAAATCATCCGTTTCAAAGCCCCGTCATTTTTATCTAATACAATTCCTAATCGAACACTAACTCGCCGAACATTTTCTTTCTCTACTTTTTCTGCTTCCTTTTCCCATGCATCAACAACATCCGCAAGAAATCCATTACCCTTAATAGTATTTTCATCTGCTTCAAAATTGCCTATTCCATAAAATCCAATTGCAGATGAATGAATAAAGGCGGAAGGTTTATCTTCTGCATTCGAAATTGCCTTCACCAAAGCATATGTGGAGTCAACTCTACTTTCAAACACATTTTTTTTATGATCATCACTCCACCTTTTTGCCATTATATTTTCACCCATTAAATGAATTATAATGTCGTTACCATTTACAAAGTCAGCTGGCTCCTTCTTATAATCCCATTCTATATAATTATATGCATCGGGAATTATCTTACGTGCTTTATCAATTGACCGGCTTACAACTGTAACTTGATTTCCTTCTTTAATAAATTCGTTGGATAATTTTCGCCCTATTAATCCTGTTGCGCCGGTTATTACGATTTTTTTACTCATATTTTGCTCTTTTTCTGTAAAACAAATTAAGTAAGTGAAAAGTTTTGCTCCTTATTTATTTAATTTTCTATTCTTATAATAGCGGTGCGAAATTTAAAAAACTATAATTTCTATTTCATTGAAAGAAAAAATGATTATAAACAAAGAAAATCAACCGGGGGAATAGAATGAAAATTTTTCTAATATGTTTAACAATAATTTCATCGATTTATGCCGAGCAATTTTCTTTAAAAGGCAAAATTGTTGATAAAATTACAGGTGAACCATTAAGCTTCGCAAACATAAGAGTCGTTGGAACTTTCACCGGAACTGCTGCAAATCTCGAGGGTAGTTTTGAATTAAAACTTAACACCGGCAATTATTCAATTATATCATCTTTTATTGGTTACAAATCCGATACACTGAATATTTTATTAAATGAAAACAAATCGATACTGGTAAAATTAGAACCAATTGCAGTTAAATTACCGGAGGTCACCGTTCTTCCCCGTGAAAATCCCGCTAATGAAATTATACGTAGAGCTATTGCTGCTAAAAATGAACGAGAAAAAAAAATTGATTCGTATATCTTTAAGGCATATACTAAAGGATTGATAAAAACAACACGGGACATAACTACTTCGGACAGAAGTATTGGTGTTTCAATCGGGACAAAGGACACCGGGACATTAAAAATTACCGGTATTATTGAAAATGAAAGTAGAGGTTATTTCAAAAAACCGAATTATTATAAAGATGAAATAATTGCCAGAAAACAATCTGCCAATACTCCTCCAACTATTAACATACTAACTGGAGGACGACTTCTTCAAAACTTTTACACAAATGATATTCAATTTTTCAACAGACCACTGCGCGGTCCTATTGCAGATGATGCTCTTGATTATTATTACTACATTATCGAAGATACCCTTGCAATGGACAACAAAAATGTTTTCCAAATTTATTTTGAACCTATTGATAAAGCAGATCCCGGTTTTGTGGGTAAAATCTATATCGAAGATGAATCATTCAATCTTGTTAAGCTTGACGTCATCTTAAACAAAGCTGCCAATCCCGGTGGATTTTTTTCTCTTATCAATATTTTCCAACAATTCATTCCTTTTGAAAATAATATTGTAATGCCGATTGATTACAGAGTATTTGTTGAAGGAAATTTTTTAGGTCTTGCTAAATTCGGCTTCGAGTTAAACACAATTTTTCATGACTATGAAATAAACGGCAGCTTGGATAAAGACTTTTTTGACATGGTTGTAATTAAAGTATTGCCCGATGCAGATAAAAAAGATTCAACATACTGGAGCTCAATACAGTCTATCCCCAACACATTGGCAGAAGTAGAAGCTTATAGGCGAATTGATAGTCTCGAAGCAATTCCAAGAACTTTTTGGGATAACTTTTCAATTTTATCAACAACACTTTATTTATCCGATAATTATTCAATTTCCGGTCCATTATCGCTTTACAGCTTCAATCATATCACAGGACATTCGCTGAATTTTTCGTTTAATATAATCAACGAACTTAACAGAAGACTAAACTTAAATTCAAGTTTTGCTTATGGTTTTTCGGATAAAAAATTTAAGACAGATATAAGTGCGAGATATTCCCTTGGCAATTACCGAACAACAACGTTAAGCTTTCGCATATATAACGAACTGGTTGATTTATTTAGTGAATCTGTTAAATATGATAAAATGACATCAACATTAACAAGCATCTTGGGTAAATATGATTTCCGGGATTACTATTACACCAAAGGAATCGAAACTAAAATTACGGGTGATATTTTCCCGATATTGAGGGGCGGAGTTGGTTTTATTAATAGAACAGATAACAGTGCGTTCAATAATTCCAATTTTTCTTTATTTAATAAATCCAAAAGTTACCGAACCAACAAAACAATTTATGATACTAAAATAAATGCAATAACTGCAGAGTTCTTATTCGATTTTAGAAAATTTTTTGAAGATGGATATTACAGAAGACGCATTTCATTTGGCGAAACAAATATCCAGTTCGGAGGCAAAGCTATTTTTTCCGATAAATCAACTTTAAAGAGCAACTTTGATTTTTCTTACTATGAATTGAATGTCTCTGGATTTATTCCATCGTTCAAATCGACCATATTCAATTTCCAACTGAAAGGAATTTATTCAAATGATGCTTTGCCATATCAGATGATGTATGCTTTGCCGGGTAATATCGAAAGTAGCGGCAAATCATTTTCCTTCAGAACCCTTAGAATTGGTGAAGCTTATGGTAATAAAGGAATAATCCTTACAGCTCAATATCTTTTGGGCGATGAATTATTCCGACTCCTAAAAATACCGATTCTTAAAGATTTACCACTTAATATTACCGCGCACTTTAATTCGGCATTACTTCAATTATCAGATAAAAGTAAGTCAATTTTAACTCAACCCTTTAATGAATTTAAACATCCTTTGTATGAGATCGGATTTGGAGTAGGACACACCATGTTTCCCATTGTTTTGGAATTTACATGGCGACTCAATTACAGAACAAACAATAATTTTGTAATTGGTTTGAATGCTTTTGTTTTATAATTAGGGGACAATTATTTTTCAATTAACCATTCTGAGGTTAGCGTGAAAAGAGTTACTTTAATATTATTCTGCGTTTTATTTACACATCAAATTTATTCTCAGAAACTTGTTATCAACAAAGTTGAACCTCCAAGCTGGTGGACGGGAATGAAATGGAATAATGTTCAATTAATGATTTATGGTGAAAATCTTAAAGGGATAAAAGCAAATTTTTCGGATAGCAGAATAAAGATTAAAAAAATTCATGATGCCGAAAGTGCTTCATACTCATTTATAGATATTCAGATTCCACGCAACCTACCCGCTGGTAACTATACATTAACAATTAGTAAAGATAAATCTACATCAAAGATCAGCTTTCCTATTTTAAAAAGAGAGAAAGGAATTAGACACCAAGGTTTTTCAAATAATGATGTTATTTATTTATTAATGCCAGACAGATTTGTAAATGGTGATGTTAGCAACGACTCCATACCGGGCTATTATGACTCTATGCAGAAAATACCAAACGAGTGGAGATTTGGTGGGGATATTCAGGGAATGATCAACAAACTTGATTATCTTAAAGACCTTGGTATAACTGCAATATGGGCTACTCCTCTTGTTGAAAACAATACGTTTCGTTCTTATCACGGTTACTCGGCTACCGACTTTTATAATATTGATCCGCGATTTGGCAGTAATGAGCTGTACAAAAAATATGTGGAGGAAGCTCATAAAAAAGGAATTAAAATAATTATGGATCACGTTGCAAATCATTTCAGTGATAACCACCCATGGATGAAAAATCTTCCGATGAAAAACTGGATTAATGGAACTATTGAAAATCATCTCCCGGCAAATCATCATAAAATGATTTTTACAGATCTGTATGCAGATAGCTCAACCATAAAACATGTTGAACAAGGATGGTTCGTTAAAGATATGGTTGATTTTAATCAGGAAAATCCTTTTGTGCAAAATTATATTATTCAAAATACTATCTGGTGGATCGAATATACCGGACTGGACGGAATAAGAGAAGATACTCAACCCTACAATAATCAAAAATTTATTTCGCGCTGGGCTAAAACAATTCTCGATGAATTCCCGACATTAAATATTGTTGGTGAAGTATGGACCGGTGAAAGCGACTTTCTTGCTGCTTATCAGAAAAACACTTTCTTAAAAAAGAATTTTAATACAAACTTGCCGTCACTAACTGATTTTGGTTTGCGCGACGCATTAATTGACTTTGTAACCGGTAAAGGAAATATGTATAATATTTTTAATGTGATTTCTAAAGATTTTCTATTTACAGACCCGAACCAGTTGGTAACTTTTGTAGATAATCATGATATAGAAAGAATCCTGTTCTTGGCCAAAGGTAATGTTGATAAAGCAAAAGTAGCTTACACAATTTTGATGACCACAAGAGGTATTCCTTGCATTTTTTACGGATCTGAAATAGGTATGGTTGCTGGAAGAGGACATGGAATATTACGCGCTCCTTTTCCCGGTGGATTTCCAAATGATGGAAGAAATGCTTTCTCTGCTGAAGGGCGAACTGAATATGAAAACGACTTCTATAATTCCATTAAAAAACTTATAAACATTCGATTAAACAACAAAGCACTTACAACAGGAAAAATGATTCACTATCCACCGGTATCTAATGTTTATTATTTCTTTAGAGAAGGTGATAATAAAAAATTTTTGGTAATCGCAAACGGGAATGAAAAGGAAAGCAACGTTGATCTTAGTCTTATAAAACACCAATTCAAAAGTAAAACAAATCTTAAAAGTATATTATCAGGCGAACAGATAACTTTAGGAACAGATTTCAAGATTAATATAAAACCGATGAGTGCAGAAATCTATTTACTTGAGTAACGTTAGTTTATTTTACAACTACGTTGTTTTTGGAATTTCTTTTGTGCCTTAAATATTCTGTTAAGCCAGGCAACATCGAGATTAATATTATACTAATAATAACTACAGAGAAATTATTCTTAACGAATTCAAGGTTTCCAAAAAAGTAACCACCGTACACAAAAAGTCCGACCCATACAATTCCACCAATTACATTGTAGGAAATAAACTTTGGATAAGTCATACTTCCAACTCCCGCTACAAAAGGAGCAAATGTTCTTACAATAGGAACGAACCGTGCAAGTATTATTGTTTTGCCTCCATGTTTTTCATAAAACTGATGGGTTCTATCGAGATATTCACGCTTCAAAATTCTTGGAAAGCGGTCAAATATTTTCAAACCGATATAGTGACCAATCCAATAATTAACCGTATCACCAAGTATTGCTGCAGCAGTTAAAAGCACAAAAAGTAGATGAGGATTAAATGAACCTTTTGCGGCAAACGTCCCGGCAGCAAATAATAAGGAATCACCCGGTAAAAAAGGAGTGAATACAAAACCAGTTTCTGCAAAAATCACAGAAAACAAAATTCCGTATGTATAACCACCATACTGTAAAATTAATTCGTGAAGATGATCGTCAAGATTCAGGAATAAATCTATTAGATAATTTATTATGTCCATTAAACTCCATTGGTTTTGTTAGCATGTATAAAAAAGTTTTGTCCCGATGAAAATTAATCTTTACATATACCATCTCTTGTTCATTCTTCATTTCACAAAGCAAAGAAAAAATATTTAACTATAATTGGTTTAGTGCCCTTCCCCAAAATTCTTTTCTCCGGCAGTTACTTTTATATTAAGGTAGTTCTGCTTAGGAGGTAGTGGACATGTTGCATATTTAGTAAATGCACATGGCGGATTGTAAGATTTATTGAAATCAATAAATATTTCCCCGGTTGAATCAGGTTTATCAACGGATAAAAACCTTCCCGCTCCGTATGTTTCTTTTCCATTTGTTAGGTCAGCAAATATTACAAAATAGGATTTACCGGCATCTGTTACATCAAGTCTATATACTTTATTATCTATTGAAAAAATTAGAGCTCCGGGTGATTTCTCCTTTTCAATTGTTCCAAGCACCGTAGGAACATCAATTTCTCTTGGTGGATCATATTTCTCAAAATTTGCTTTAATACGCCATTCCTCATTAATTGGAAACGTTTCAATACCGGGGAAATTTTTAACTAACTCAGCATTCAAATCCCTCAATCTTATTCCATGTTGGTTACCGCGTTTAATAAGATTCCATCTTAATGATCCATAATTAAAGAATGTTGTCCCCTTTTCCTGATCATGTTTCATAATTACGTCGCTTATTCTTTCACCGTCGTTAGTAAATATTTCAATTCCCTTATTCACTTTCATTTGAACAATAGAGTCCTTGAAAATAAATGCTCCCATAAATTTGGGGGCAATTTCAGGATACAGAATATCATTTGATTTATCCGACCCAAACTTGTTTTCACCTTCTTTAAGCCAAAACAATCCTATTAAGTTCAACCAGCCGTTTTCTTTCTTTAGATTTTCTATTCTTCTTGCATGCCATTCTTTTATTTCGAGTATGTATTCTGCAGTGCCCTTTTCTTCAATTTTTTTCGTACATCCGTAGAGTGAAATTATAGTTATTACAAATAATAGCTTCGTCAATTTCATATTATATTATCATTTTTTAATGTGCTAACATAAGGATATGATTCGCATCTTTCAAAATAATTCGTTGGAGAATCTAGTAACAAAAAATAATTAAATAAGAAGGATTTGGTATTACAGTATGAGTTTTGTAATACCATTTAAGACCCATTTTTTTTATATTCACATTTGAGGAATACAATTGTTGTATTCAAAGTTCAGGAAGAATTATGCCAATAAAATCAAAAACCGACCTGTTAAAAGAAATTGAATCACTTCAAAAAAAAGTTAACCTTTTACAAAAAAAATTAAATAAAATTATAAATACACCTCCGGATATAGATAAAGAAAATCAATTTAATATTGCACTTGATAATTCGAATCTTGGACTAATTATTATAAGCAATACCGGTAAGATTGTTGGAGCAAATAAATTTATAAACAGAACGCTCGGTTATAACAACAAAGAACTTTCCAAGATGCGTTACACTGATCTTTCACATCCACATGATAAAGATATAAGCATAAAATTATTTAAGGAGATCATTTCAGGAAAAAGAAATTCTTACCAGGTAGAAAAAAGATATATTGCTAAAAATGGTAAAATTGTCTGGGGTAAAGTAAGTGTAACAGCTATCAAAGACGAGAATAAAAAAATAAAACATTTCATTGCTATTGCAGAAGATATTACACATCAAAGGGAAATAAAATCTAAACTTGCATCCGAAGAGAGAATGCTTAGAGAAATGATGCATAGCATTCCCGATAACATTTACTTCAAGGATCGTAATGGTAAATACCTGATTGTAAATTATAATAAAGCAAAAAAACATGGATATGTAAATCCCGACGAGTTAATAGGTAAAACAGACTTTGATCTATTTGACGAAGTGCATGCCTTAAAAGCATTTAATGATGAACAAGAAATTATTAGAACAGGTCAACCAATTATTGGCAAAGAAGAAACCCAAACCTATAAAGACGGTACAACACTTTGGGTCTCTACTACAAAAATGCCCCTCTATAACGAAAACAATGAAATAATAGGCACCTTCGGAATAACAAGGGACATAACAAAACTTAAAGAGGCAGAAAAAACAATTCGCGAAAATGAAACCAGATTTAAAGAACTCTTCAACAACATGAGTAGCGGATGTTCAATTTATGAAGTTATTGATGACGGGCAAGATTTTATTTTCAAAGACTTTAACCAAGCCAGTGAAAATTTCCTCGGGATAGAAAAAGAACATGTTATAGGTAAAAGCATTCTTCAAGTTTTCCCCGGGATGAAAGATTTTGGTCTTCTTGATGTATTAAAAAGAGTATGGAAAACCGGTGTACCTGAATTCTTCCCGATGAAGCAATATAAAGATAACCGAATTCAGGGATGGTTCGAAAATTATGTTTATAAATTACCAACCGGAGAGCTTGTTGCAATCTATGACGATGTAACTGCTAAAAAACAAGCAGAAGAAACCATTTTGCAAGAACGAGAAAGATATCAAACACTTTTCGAAAATTCTGTTGATGGTATTTTATTAATGACAGATGTTTTTGAGGATTGTAATAATGCGGCTCTGAGAATATTTGGTCGTTCAAAAGAAGAAATTATTGGGCATCATCCCTCGGAGTTTTCACCAGAATTTCAACCCGATGGTAGAAGTTCAACCGAAAAAGCAAATGAAAAAATTAAACTAACCCTTAACGGAGAACCACAGAAGTTCTATTGGCAACATAAAAGAAAAAATGGGGAGCTCGTTGACGTAGAAATTGCACTTAACTCAATTGTTTTACAGGGGAAAAAATTAATACAAGCTACATTAAGAGATATTACCGAACAACTTTATGCTGACAGACTGCAAGATGTTATGTACAAAATTTCTGAAGCCGCTCAAACTTCTGAAGACATAAATAAACTATATAAAAACCTGCATGAGATTATTAACGAGTTAATTCCTGTAAAAAATTTCTACATTGCATTATATGATGAGAAACAAGACTTACTTACATTCCCCTATTTTGTGGATGAATATGATCCGCCGCAACCGCCCAAAAAATTAGGTAGAGGTTTAACTGAATATGTTATAAGACTTGGGGAGGCAGTATTAATCGATGCTAAAAAAGATTTAGAATTAAGAGAAAAGGGAGAGGTTGAATTGATTGGCGCTCCGCAAGCTATTTGGTTAGGTGTCCCTCTTGAATTAAATGGAAAGGTTATTGGCGCTATGGTTGTTCAGGATTACGAAAATGAAAATGCCTATGGAGAAAAAGAAAAACAGCTATTGCAGTTCGTTTCAGATCAAATCTCTCAAGCTATCATTCGTAAACAAAACACAGAAGCCATTAAAAAATATGCAGATGAACTTCGTCAAATAAATATTACCAAAGACAAATTCTTTTCAATTATTGCCCACGATCTTAAGAACCCATTCATTACAATTCTTGGCTTTTCGGAACTTCTGTTAAACGATTATAATGAGTTGACTGATGATGAAAAACTCTACTACATAACAGAAATGCGTAAGTCGGCAGAAGTATCTCATAGTTTATTGCAAAATTTACTACAATGGTCTCGTTCTCAAACCGGTAAGATTGAATTCAATCCTCAAAAACTCTCCTTATTCGAATCAGCCATGAAAAATTTAGAACTGCTCAAATCCACTGCTGAAAAGAAAAAAATTACTCTCATTAACAATGTAGAAGAATCGATTTACATTAATGCCGACGATGATATGCTGAACACAATTCTTAGAAATCTATTAACCAATGCTATTAAATTCACTCCAAAAGAGGGAACTGTAACAATTTCTGCCAGAACAAATGATAAAATAGTCGAAGTTAGTGTTAAGGATACCGGTGTTGGTATGGACGAACAAACTAAAAACAAACTATTCCGCTTGGATGAAACAGTTACGAAGTCCGGTACGGAAGATGAAAGTGGAACGGGTCTAGGACTATTACTTTGTAAAGAATTTGTCGAAAAGCATGGAGGCAAAATAAGAGTTGAAAGTGAACCCGGAATGGGATCAAATTTTATTTTTACAATACCGGCATCCGCTTAAACACAACTAAGTCTATTTCGATATTACTCTGTTCTCTTTCATCTAAATAAATTTTTTCCGGGAGCGAACATGAAACCATCCTCGATCCTTAAAAACAATTCCATGAAACTAAATGCTGTAAGTATTTCTATAATATATCTGGTAATTTCTTTGTTATGGATTTTTTTATCGGACAAGTTACTTGAACTCTTTATCTCAGACTTCCATACTTTGTCTCTTATTCAATCAATCAAAGGATTTTTATTCGTTATCCTTACAACAATATTAATTTACTTTTTAATTAAGAAAAACACGGCTCTTTTATTTTTACAAAATAATTTATTGGAAGATATTTTGGACACCAGTCCTGTGGGAATTATATTAACAAATAGTGCGGGACAAATTACATTTGCAAATAATGAAGCGGAAAAAGTTCTTGGACTTCAAAAATCATATTTTACATCAAGAAACTACAATGACCCTCAATGGAAAATTACTGACGTTGATGGTAAAGTATTCGCCGAAGAAAATCTTCCTTTTATAAAAGTTAAGAACACATTGAAATCAGTTAAAGATATTCAACATGCAATTAAATATCCGGATGGCAGAAGAACTATTCTCTCAATTAATGCTTCTCCGCGTTTCAATAAGAATAATTTTGATGGAATTGTTGCATCAATACAAGATATAACAGAAAAAAAAGCATCAGAAAAATCCATCTTGGAAAAAAATAAGTTTATTTCCGCAATAACCGATACAATACCGGCTATAATATATATTTATGATTTCGACTTACACGGTAACATTTATACTAACAATGGAATAGAACGTCTTCTTGGATACACCCCTGAAGAAATAAAGAAAATGGGGGCAAATCTGTTTTCAATTCTTATTCACCCGGACGACTTAAATGAGTTTAATGAATCCCATTCAAAAATATTAACCGCTTCTGATGAAAGCGTACTTTCATTTGAATATCGATTTAAGCACAAAAACGGAAATTGGATAAATTTCCAGGTAATCGAGAGAACTTTTTTTCGAAGGGATGATGGAAGCGTAAAACAAAAGATTGGAATTGCCGTAGACATCACCCAACGAAAACACGCTGAAGAAGAATGGAGAAAAAGCGAAGAGCGTTTACGTCTATCTATCGAATTGGCAAACGTAGCGGTATGGGAATATGATTTTTCAACTAATCGAATGTCACGTTCAAAAAATCACGATAAACTTTATGGCTTAGATTGGCAAGAAAAATGGGAGTTTGAAACTTTCTTAAACGCCACCCACCCTGATGACCGTGAGTTTTCTAATGAGATAATTCAAAAATCTGTTTCTCCAGGTGGACCCAACAATTATAAATTCGATTTTCGTATCATAACTCCTTCTAACACTATCCGATGGCTCGAAGTTACCGGTCAGGTTGTTAAGCGCGATGAAAAAGGACAAGGAATTATCGTACGTGGGACACTTATTGATATTACCGATAGAAAATTAATAGAGAATTCTTTACGTGAAAGCGAAGAAAAATTCCATAATGCATTTCATTCAAGTCCTGTGGGAATTACAATCAACAAAATATCTGATGGTAAATTCTTAGAAGTAAATGATTCCTTCTTAAAGATGTTTGAGTATGAAAGAGACGAAGTAATCAATCGTACCTCTATTGAGTTAAAAATGTTTAGTGAAGAATCACGTAAAAAACTTATTAGTCAGCAAATTGAATCGGGAGGTCTCCAGAATTTTGAGTTAATATTCTACTCAAAATCGGGTAAACAAATTCATGCTTTATTTTCATCAAGCCCAATGATCTTTGAAGGAGAACGATGTCACGTAACAAGCATAATAGATATAAGCGATAAGAAAAAAGCTGAAGAAGAATTAATAATTTCAAATGAAAAACTTAGACAGCTAACCCATCATCTTCAGACTGTCAGAGAAGAAGAAAGAGAAGCTATTGCAAGAGATATTCACGATGACTTTGGACAAGTTTTAACATCAATTAAAATGAATCTGGCGTTCCTTAAAAGAACTCTATCTAATTATGGGATATTAAACGAGAAGCCTGATATAGAAAAAGAGTTTGACTCTATGTTTAAAATTATTGACGGCTCTGTAATAAAATTAAGAAAGCTTATTACAAGTTTACGTCCCGAAGTTTTAGATAAGCTGGGATTAATTCCTGCTCTTGAATGGCAAGTTGAGGAATTTAAGAATAGTTACCAAATTGAAAGTACTTTCTTTTCCACGATAGAAGACTTAGTACTTGATAAAATCGTTCAAATAACATTCTTCCGAATATTGCAAGAAGCCCTGAATAATATTGCTAAATATTCTAAAGCTACAGAAGTAAATGTAACTTTTAGTGAAGATGATTTGTACTATAAACTTGAAATCAATGATAATGGTATTGGATTTGAAAAAGCTACACTTGCAAAAGATAGCTTTGGATTAATTGGTATGCAAGAAAGAGTTAATCTTATTAAAGGAATACTGGATATCGACTCGAAACCGGGTAAAGGAACTAAAATAACAGTATGTGTTCCAAAACATAAATTTGAAGTTACTTAATAATATTTTTATGGCACTAATTTCTAATTCATTATAATATTTTTATTTTTCATAAAAACACATCTGAACTTATGATAAAAATATTTGTTGCAGATGATCATTCACTTATAAGGGAAGGGATTAAAAACCTAATAAGTTCTGAAAGTGATATAAAGATAATAGGTGAATCATCCGATCCATATGAGGTTTTGGAACAGTTAAAAAAACATAAACCCGATGTTATTGTTCTGGATATTAGTATGCCTGGTAAAAGCGGATTAGATTTGTTAAAAGAGATCAAAATACAATTACCGGAAATTAAAGTTCTCATGATGTCTATGTTGCCCGAAGAACAGTTTGCTAAAAGAACTCTGAAAGCCGGTGCTTCAGGATATATTACAAAAACTTCGCTCCCTGAAGAATTTATTATTGCTATTAGAAGAGTAGCTTCCGGAAGAAAATATGTTAGCCAAAATTTAGCAGAGCAACTTGCCGAAGATCTTGATGAAAATGTTGAAAAAAAACCGTATGAATTACTATCCGATCGTGAATTCCAGATACTAAAAATGATTGCCTCTGGTAAATCCCAAACCGATATTGCTGATGAATTAGCTATTAGTGTAAGTACTGTTAATACTTATCGTAGTCGCATTCTTGAAAAACTAAAATTAAAAAGCAATAACGAACTTATCCGTTACGCTTTTCAGAATAATTTGATTGACTAAATACAAAAAAATCACTTACATCTTGTAGTAATTTTACTACATAAATATCGTTAATTACACTATACCTCATCGGCTTCCGAGTATTTAATTTACCTCCCGTAAATAAGGTAAATAATGAAAAAAGTACTTTTGGTTGACGACTCTCAAGATATAATTGATAGTTTAATCCGCTGGATAAATCTGACGGGTAATTTGTCTATTGTTGGTACCGCTGACAACGCCAATAACGCAATTAATCTTTTTATGGAATTAGAGCCGGATATTGTAATATTAGATATTAATCTTAAAGAAGGCACCGGTATCGAAGTCCTATCCGAAATAAAAAAAACCAACGTAAATACCATTGTTATTATACTTACAAATTACACTTTGGCAGCATTCAAAAAATCCGCATTAGAAAATGGTGCAGATTATTTTCTGGACAAAACCCAAGATATTGACAAATTAACTAAAATCCTTGCCAATTTAAACGCATGAAAAAGTTTACATTTAGTAGCTCTTCTATCTACATATCTTTCAACAAACAACTACACTCTTTTAGTATTTAACACTATACCACAAGAAGGCTTTCAAAATTAAATTGCCATTAGAATAATTAAGGAAACGAACATGAACATTTTACTTTTTGAAAGATCTCTTGAGATAAAATTCCAGATTGTCAGGTATATTGAACGACTTTGTAAAGAATGTAATGTAACTACAGTAAGCAGTATTCCATCAACCATTCAAGAAATTCTCAAAGGTCACTTCGACATAATAATTATTGATATCGATTTTACCGGCAAACAATTAAACGAAATGCTAAAAGTAATTAGAGATACTTCACCAAAAAGCATTTTGATAATACTTACATTTTACCCAAATGAAAATGTAAAGAATAAATTACTATCCGGTGGAGTTACGCACTATTTTGATAAAATTATACAATTTGGTGAATTAATTAAATTAATTAAAAAACAATATGACCACTTCATGTCGAATATTAATGTAACGCCTACTAATCTTCCTTGTACATTATAAAAACGAGTTCAAGATGAAAAAGATAAACAATAAAAAAGAAAGCTCTTCAACTTATAATAAAGATTACCTGGTTCAACCTGAAATATTTCGTTCATTATATGAAAACTCAACAATTGGATTATACAGAACTACTCCGGATGGTCAAATTATTTTGGCTAATCCGGCTTTAATAAAAATGCTGGGCTTCAATTCTATAGAAGAACTGAGGAACAGAAACTTAGAGGTTGATGGTTTCGAACCAAACTATTCAAGAAAATACTTCAAAGACGAGATAGAAAAGAAAGGTGAAATTATTGGACTTGAAGCTGCATGGTTAAAAAAAGACGGTAGCAAAATTTATGTCCGTGAAAGCGCCAGAGCTTTTAAGAATGAAAAAAATGAAGTGATGTATTATGACGGAACCGTTGAAGATATCACAGAAAAAAAACTAGCAGAGCTTGCTTTTGAAAAAAGTGAAAAAAGTTTTAGAAAGTTTTTTAATGAGGACTTAACAGGAGATTATGTAACGGATCCCGAAGGAAAAATTTTACTATGCAATAAATCCTTTGCTAATATTCTTGGCTTCAATTCAGTTGAAGAAGTGTTAAACAGAAATGCCTTGGAATTCTATTTTGAAAAAAACGATCGCCAAGAATTTCTTAATACACTAAAAAAGAATGGCAAATTGCTTTCTTACGAAATCCAACTTAAACGAATTGACGGAAAGAAAATTAATATTATCGAAAATGTCATTGGGGACTTTAATGAAAAAGGTGAGTTAACTCAAATAATCGGTTATATGTTTGATATAACCGAATTAAAAAAAGCCGAAGAATCTCTAAGAAATAACGAAGAAAAATTAAGAACTATTGTTGAAGGAACTCCTTATCTGTTCTTCTATACTCAAGATAAAAATGGTGACTTAACATATGTATCCCCCACTGTTAAGAATATAACCGGTTATGATGTAAATGAATTCTTAAAACGCAAAGATTGGTTCGTAACCGATTCTCCTATTAACACAATAGCAAAACAAAAGACTTACGCACATTTGCGCGGAGAACTTACAGAAGGTTCTATTTTAGTCGAAATTAAACATGCGAATGGTTCTATTATTACACTCGAAGTTTTTGAAAATCCTGTTTTACAGAACGGGAATGTTGTTGGTCTGCAAGGTGTTGCTCATGATATTACAAACAAACTTGCTATAGAAAAATCTCTTAAGGAAAGTGAGCAAAAATATAAATTTGTTACAGAGAACATCGCTGACGTGGTTTGGATTTTAGATCTCAACTCCATGAAATTCGATTTTATGAGTCCTTCGGTGTTAAAACTTCGCGGTTATTCTGCTGAAGAAGTGATGAATCAATCTATTGATCAGGTTATTACACCCGAATCTTTTGAAAAAATTAAAGAATTATTACCAAATAGCATAAAGGAATATTTATCCGGCAATACCAATCAATTTTATACTACCGAAATAAACCAACCACACAAGAACGGTAATATAATTTCTACCGAAGTACAAACAACCATTTTTGGTTCTCCTGAAACGGGTCTAAAGATACTCGGTGTAACACGCGATATAACTGAAAGAAAACGTTCTGAAAAACAATTAAGAGATAGTGAAGAAAAATATCGTAAGGTGTTCGAAAATGTTCAGGATGTCTTTTTCATAACTGATAAAGATGGAATTCTTACAGACATTAGTCCTTCTATTGAACGTCATACTGAATATCCACGTGAAGAATTACTCGGTCAAAAAGTATATCATCATTATAAAAAGTATTCAGAAGTACTAAGATTTTTAAAAGAAATTAAAGCTAAGGGCGAAATAACCGATTTTGAAACAGAAATGATAACAAAAACAGGTAAAGTTGTAATTGTATCAATGAATGCTCATTACCGTTATGACAACCAAAGAAACATTATCGGAATCGAAGGTTACTTGAGGGACATTACGGAACAGAAAACAACAGAAAAGTTATTGCACGATCAAACAAACCTCATGACCAAAATATTAGAGATGCTTCCCGTTGGTTTATGGATAATTGATAAGGACGGAAAAATTATACACGGTAATCCGGCTGGTCAAAAAATATGGGGTGGAGCAAAGTATGTAGACATCAATGACTATGGGGTATATAAAGGTTGGAGACTTGATACTAACGAACAAATTAAACCCGAAGAATGGGCTGGTGCAAAAGCAATTATTGAAAAAAAGACAACTTTAAACGAAGAGATTGAGATAGAATGTTTTGATGGATCTCACAAAATAATTCGCAACTCAGCAATTCCAATAATTCATTCAGATGGACATGTTGAAGCTGCTATTGTATTAAACGAGGATATAACCGAAAGAAAAATATCACAAGATATTATTAAAGATAACGAAAAAAGATTCAAAGCTTTTATGGATCACTTACCTGGTTTAGCTTATATGAAAAATCAGGATGGTAAAATCATCTTTGCTAATAAAGGATTCGACTCCTACCTTAATTTAGACTCATCTGATATGATTGGAAAAACAAACTTGGATTTATTCCCCTCAGAATTTGCTGAAAAAATAAGTGAAGATGATCTTAAAGCATTAAACTCGGATAGTTTCTTGGAAGTAGAAGAAACTTTTTTGGACAAAACATGGACGACTTACAAATTCCCTATAACACAATCTAACAAAAAGAAAATTATAGGCGGCTTAACATTCGATATTACCGAAAGAAAAAGAATGGAAATGGCTCTTGCAGAAAGCGAACAAAAATACCGACAACTTTTTGAAGCTAATCCACAACCTATGTGGGTTTATGACATGAATACATTACAATTTCTCGCCGTAAACGAAGCTGCTATTGAACACTATGGCTACTCAAGAGATGAATTCCTTGGCATGACAATTAAAGATATCCGTCCCGTCGAAGACATTCCAAAACTTATTGCTAGTATTAATTATTATGAAGGTATTGACCATGCCGGAATCTGGAGACATACAAAAAAAGATGGAACGATAATTTTTGTGGAAATTATTTCGCACAATATAACATTTGAAGGGAAAAGCGCAGACTTGGTGCTTTCAATGGATGTTACAGAAAAAATTAAAGCCCAAGAAGAAATTCTAAAGCTTTCTCGTGCGGTTCAGCAAAGTCCAGCCGCTATTGTTATTACCGATACAAACGGCTTAATTGATTATGCTAATCCCAAATATGAAGAACTAACTGGTTATACATTACAAGAGATTCGCGGTAAAAAAACAAACATCTTAAAATCAGGTCATACTTCGGAAGAAGAATACAAAAACTTATGGGATACAATCTGTTCGGGAAAGGATTGGAAAGGAGAGTTCTTGAATAAAAAGAAAAATGGTGAATTATTTTGGGCTTCGGCATTAATTTCCCCAGTTAAAAATGGAAATAACAAAATAAAATACTTTCTGGGAATCTTAGAGAATATTACAGAAAGAAAAAACATGATTAAAGAATTAATAGATGCTAAAGAGAGAGCTGAACAATCTGATAAATTAAAGTCTGAATTCTTGGCTCAGGTATCACATGAAATTCGTACACCGCTTTTTGCTCTCTTAAGTTTTTCGAATCTTCTGAAAGAGGAACTTGAAGAAAAAGAAGAACTAACCGATTTACAATTACAATGTGTTAATGGAATGAGCTTCGCCGGCAAGCGAATAATTCGCACAATTGATTTGATACTTAATGTTTCTGAAATACAAACCGGTCTTTACGAAACCAGTTACCGCTTCTTAAGATTATATGATGATATAATTAAGCACTCAGAGTTTGAGTTCAGAGGTCTTGCCAAAAACAAAAACATTGAACTAAGTGTTGATAATTCTATTAGCGACGAAAAAGTTTATTGCGACGAATATTCAGTGTCTCAGATATTTACCAATCTAATTGATAATGCAATAAAGTACACAGATAAAGGATATGTGAAAATATCAATGAAAACAAATGAAGATTCACAAGTTGTAACTGTTATCGAAGATTCTGGTATCGGAATGGACGAAAATTTTATAAAAAATGAATTATATAAACCATTTTCGCAAGAAGAGAAGGGATACACAAGAAAATACGAAGGCAACGGGCTGGGTCTTGCTCTTGTAAAAAAATATTGTGAATTGAACAATATTCAAATAGATGTTAAAAGTGAGAAAGGTAAAGGAACATCCTTCACATTAACTTTTTTAAACAAATTTTCTTTGCAATAATTGGCCCTCATAACCCCCTAAAGGCATTTCATAGTAAGCCCTCTGAAAACGCTATGGAATGCCTTACTTATTTTTTAGATAATATTTGCTTATAAAGCTAACGAGAAACCAAAGCTAAAATTATTGCAGAGGCGCTTGCAACATTCAATGATTCAGCTTTACCTTTTCTTGGAATTGTTACTATATAATCCGCTAATTCAGACAACTCTTGAGATGGACCATGTGCTTCATTTGAAAAAACTAAAACTGCTTTTTCCGGTTTAGAAAAATTATAAATGTTTTCTCCGTGAATATCTGCTACAATAATTTTGAAATTATTTTGCTTAAGCAACTTAAGCTCATCATAGAAATTTTCATATTCTGTTATACTTAGGTGAAAAACCGAACCGGCAGAAGACCTTATGACCTTCGGATTAAAATTTTCGGCACAATCTATAGTAGTTAACACATAGTTTATTCCAAACCAGTCACAATTTCGTATTATTGTACCCATATTACCAGGATCACTAATTGATTCAAGAGCAACTATTAATTCTTCTCTGCTTGAATCAAAAACTTTGTGCTTTGGCATTTCAAAAACACCAATTAATCCCTGGGGACTCTGTGTGTCGGAAATTCTTTCGAGGTCATTATGACTTATTAACTCGATTGGTACATTGCTGAGAATTTTATTTTTAAAGAAAGACGGATTATTATCTCTAAAAGAACTAGTTGTAAGAATTACTTCACATTTTATTTTTGAACGGAGTGCTTCTAAGATCAGTTTGTATCCTTCAACCAGAAATTTTTGCTCAATCAATCTGAATTTTTTCTGATTAAGATTTGAATAATATTTAATCTGATTTTTAGAAAGCATCGAAAAGCAAAAAATTTTTGTAATAAAATACAAAAGTTTGCATCGAATGTTAATTTATTTTAGATTTGTGCCTCAAAATTTGGAATGCTGGCGTAGCTCAGCTGGTAGAGCAGCTGATTTGTAATCAGCCGGTCGGCGGTTCAAATCCGTCCGCCAGCTCAAAAAGCCCCAATATCGTAAGATTTTGGGGCTTTGTTTTAGAATCCCTTATTTATTTTATTCTACTTTTGAACATTAACAATAACCAATATTCCCTGAGATATTATTAGAATAAAATAAAACCTTGTTTTGATTCGGTTTGAATAAAAATGTAATTATTTACTTGCCGGGTGTAATTTTACAGTTTTAATAAAAATACCAGAAAAAAATTAATTTTAATTATCAATTCAGTCTAGTTCTGAGCATTTCTTTTTCATTTACGATTAATCCTAGTCCAGGTATTTGCGGTATATTCAAATACCCATCACTAAATTCAATCTGATTTTCAAAGAGATTGGATAAACCCATTTCAGGTCTTGCACCTGCATACTCTTGTACTCTCGCTGCATTTGGAATTGATGCAATTAATTGGAGACTTGCCGCAGTTGCTAATGTTGGACGGGTGTTGTGGGTCATAATATATCGATCGAATGCATGAGCCATATATGCAACTTTTCTACACTCAGAAAACCCACCGCACTTTATCAAATCTGCATTGATAAAATCTGCTTTTCCAATTGTAATTAAATCCCGCATTTGCCAACGGTTAAACTCATGTTCACCAGCCATTACAGGAATATCAATTGCTTCAACTACTTGACGCAATGCTTCATAATTATGATATGTAACCGGTTCTTCGATTGAAGCTATATTAAAATGCTCAACAAGTTTTTTAGTGAGTGTTATAGCTTTTGCTGCTGTAAATCCATTATTATAATCGACAAAAATTTCTATTTCATCGCCGACTGCTTTCCTGATAGCTTTGATTACTTCAAATGTATCATCGGGATCGGGATCAATATTTAATTGTCTGATCTGCATTCTTGCTTTGATAGTTTTATATCCTTGCGCTACAAACTCCATTGCTGTTTTTGCCATGGCGTCAGGACCTTTTCTTGTTTTAGGATTATCCCCTCTACCAAAGCTTCCGTATACTCTAACTTTATCAATGTTAAATCCTCCTGAAATTTTATGAACCGGAAGATTCAACAATTTCCCTTTTAAGTCCCACAATGCATTATCAACACCGGCAATAGCACCGGGCAGTAATCCTGTGCTTCCGGCATCTTCACCTTTAAACATCATCTGATGCCATAAGTATTCCGAATCGAAAGGATCTTTGCCTATTATAATTGGTTTACAAATCTCCTCAATTACTGCTGCTGTAAGTTTTGGATAGTCATGGTCCGCTTCACCCCAACCGGCGATACCCTCACTACATTCAATTCTTACGAACGTTGCATTCCTGAAAACAAACGTCTCGAGTTTAGTAATTGTAACACCCGATTTTTGGTTATTAGATTTTGGTTCTAATAATTCTTTGGAGAAACTATTTGAAATTGGAAAAACTGCAGCTGCAGCACTAAGAGAAATTGTTTTTACAAAATCTTTTCTTTTCATTTATAAACCTTATTACTATGGATTATAATTTTACTTCTTTTGCCAATTTTATGAAATCCGGATCGATCTCAATACCTAATCCTGGTCCGGTTGGAACAGTCATTTTTCCATTTACTGCTTTGAGAATTGAAGTTGGACACACAAACGGTACTTTGTCGTCGTCACCTTTAAATTCCTGATGAGGACCACAGTTTGGAATGAACGACGCAAAGTGGAGAACATATAAATATCCGAGACCATTACCCGACATATGCGGTGTGCAATCGATTCCAGCAGCTTGAGCCATCTTTGCAACTTTCACGGAACGGATTAATCCACCGAAGTATAAAAGATCCGGCTGAACAACCTGCACAACATCATGTTCAATCATCCACTTAAACATTCTTAAGCTACTTTCTTCTTCACCACCAGCAATTTTAATATTGAGTTTATCAGCTATTTCCTTTGTCTCATCATAATAATCGAAAGGACACGGCTCTTCAAAAAAACCGTAATTATATTCTTCCATAAGTTTTCCAATTTTCAAAGACATTGGGATATCATAAGAACCATTAGCATCTGCATAAATTGTAAAATCATCTCCAAATGTTTTTCTGACTAGTGGAATTAATTCAAGATCTCTCTTTGTTGAATCATCATCAAAACGCATTCTTGCACCGAGACGGAATTTTAATGCCTTTGCACCGATAGGTTCAACGATTCTTTTTAAATATTCTATTTCATCTTCAGGCTTGTTTCCTCTTTTTTCACTGGCACGATAAACATCAATTTCTGTTTTAAGAATTCCGCCAAAGAATTCTCCAACTGATTTATTTGCAACCTTACCTAAGAGATCAAGAATTGCAAATTCAAGCGATGCAACCGGAACCCAAAAGAGTAATCCTTGTTTTTTATAATTACTATCAAATAAGTAAACATCTGTTAACAAATTCTCAATCTCCCTTGCATCTATTCCTATGAATGGAGGAACAACATAAGTTAGGAAAACCGGCCAAAGTGTTTCCATAAATTTGGGATGAGATACTGCGTAACCCTCAGCACCGTTCTTTGATCGGACAATTACAATAAAGACTTTTCCGTTCTTCACAAGTCTAATAGAATCAATAATAACCGGTTCTTTTATAAGCGATTTATTGAATATATTTTGATATACTTTATCATCAATTTCGATTTTCCTTTTTGCTGTAAAATTGATTTTTGTACTAGCAATATTTGGTAAAGCTGATGTAATACCTATTGCAGTACTATTAATAATAAAATTTCTTCTATTCATAATGGCCTTATTTAATATTTCCTGATTCTTTTACTTTGATTTTACTTTTATTATCAATTATTTTCTTTGCTTTTACTAATATGTTATTAATAATAGCAAGATTCTTATTCTTATTACCCGTTATCTCTAAAAATGTATTTGCATCAGACAGAAGTGAGGATGACTCTATGGTTGCATCGCTCACATTGTTAAATGAGATTACCTTTTTTGCTTGAAGGTCTGAATCGGTTTTTAGCCCTGTTATATTTAATCTTTGAACATCATCACAAACAAGTGCGGGACGAGCATCAGAGTTCTTAAGTCTGAGTTCAAGATTATTAAGAGTAATATTCTTAACATGTCTTATAAAGAAACCAAATGAAGGAAGATTACCCCATTTTGTACTTTCAGGGTAATGATCTTCGAGCTCGGGAATAATTTTTTCAGAATCTTCAATTGTTCCTCCGCCAGGAAATTCAATCGAAATATTATTCAGAGAAACATTTTCTACATAATTGCCCGAAATCCCAGTAATTGAACAACCGATTGGAGATTGAACATTTGTAGCAATTACATTGCTTATTTTTACATCTTTGAAAATGCCTACACCCGGTTCTGGCTGTTCATCATAAAATTTGCGCGCACGGTTTCCAAGACGCATATAAATCGGAACATGCGTTCCTTCAATTCTAATATTCGAAATAGTAACACCTTCTAAAATTCCACCATCTACCATACCCAGTGTAATTCCGCTTATCCCCTTTGGATGACCATAAATTGGTTCTGTATCTAGAGAAGGTTTTACTACGATATTAGAGATTGTAATATTACGGAACCCACCATGCGATTCAGTACCAAGTTTTACTGCATTACAGTGACTGCTTATTACACAATTCGTAATCACAACATTTTCAGTGATGTTGAATGAAGTACTTTTAAGAGTTATACCATCGTCGTCAGTATCACCAATGCAATCAGAGATTATAACATTTTTACAACCGTCAATATCCATCATATCATTATTCTGATTTGCATGGTTGTAAACACGTATACCACGAATAAATAAGTCTTCGCAAGCAAGATACTGCTGCATCCACATTGCCGAATTTTGCATTGTTATATCTTCAATCCTTACATTTCTGCACTCGACAAAACGAATTACGTATGGACGGTTTTTGTAGCGTTCGGGTTTTTCTCTTGTAGTAACTTTGAAAGCGCTTCCCTGTCCATCGATACTTCCTTCCCCTTTGATAGAAATGTTCTCAGCTTTTTCTGCATAGAAAATTGAGTGTTTAAGAAAAGCATCGTTATAAGATTTCATCTGTGGGATAAATTCTTTGTAATCAGAAATATTTGTACTGCCGAGTATAATTGCACCAACAGAGATATAAATTCCAACATTACTTTTTAATTCAAGCGAGCCAGTCAAATATTTACCCGGAGGAATAAGAACAGTACCTCCAGTTTGAGAACATTTATCAATTGCATTCTGTATCGCAATTGTTTCTAAAGTAATTCCATCGCCAACCGCACCATAATCTTTTATGTTATGATAAATGGATTGTGCTGTTAACAAATTAGTGATAAAGAAAAGATACAACAGATATTTAGATTTTTTCATAGTAAATTTATTTTTTTATAGAGAAAAACTTAATGAATCTTTTAACGATTAAATACAAAGCCCTGAAAATTGATAAACCTAAATAAAGAATTACCGAAAGAGTTACTACATAATGAAGCTGAGTTATTAATTCAATCCATGGAGCTTTATAAATAATTATTGCAGCCACATTAATAATAAATGAAGTTGCAAATAGAATAATCCATAGCTGAAATTCGCGAGCAATTTTCTCCTTCTTTATTAAAATATCTTTCATATTGAATAACCATCAGGTAGTTTTAATGTTGTTCCAGTTTTTATAGCTTGTTCAGCGAGAAGACACCAAAGGGATGAATAGTAACCATGTCTTGTAAGCATTTCTGGGGCTCTACCTTCTCGAATAAATTTAACAAATGCTTCGAGCTGCAGCTTTGTTTCATCCATCCTGTAGTTACCGGAGATGTATTCTCCTTTATATTGAACTGCTGTTTCAGGGACCCAGCTTGCACCACCAATTGGAATAGAATCAAAAATTCCTTTCTCAATATCATTGATCAGTTGCAGAATAGCTGGCGGTGTTGGAGGGGTTTCTGAGTAAAATTTATTGACTTCAAATTCAATTGTTCCTTTGTTTCCAAGTATTTGTTCTTCAAGACCATAATGTTTATTACTAATCATCGAATCGTAAATAAATTGAGTGCCATCTGGATAGCTAAAAATGCATGCAATATTATCATAAACTTCACGTCCATCCTTCCAATAATTGATTGAACCAGTTCCCATAACCGAAACAGGTTCGGAATTTAACGCCCAATTTGCAACTTGAATCTGATGTGATGCGAGTTCGGTTAGAAGTCCGGCTGAAAATTCATCGTATAAGCGCCAGTTTACTCTTTTTTCAAATGAAGCATCATTATTAGGTAAAGGACGCCTCCAATTATTATTTCTATGCCAGTAAGCTCTTATTTGTGTTATTTGTCCAAGATCCCCTTTATAGATTTTTTCTATTCCTTCCAAATAAACGGGATTAAACATTCTTTGTAGACCAATCTGAAGAATCCGGTTTGATTTTATGTGTGTATCATACATCAGTTTCACATCATCAATATTCCTTGCCATTGCTTTCTCGCAGAAGACATGCAGACCCATTGTCAAAGAATCAACTGTCATTCTCGCGTGCTCATGCAACGGGGTTGCTATAATTACACCATCGAGCTCTTTCATTTCAAGCATTCTTCTGTAATCATTAAATCCTTTTGCTTTTCCTTCTGTTAGCTCCATTCCTAATTGCAAGTGTGGTTCATAGTCATCACATACTGCTGTTATTTCTACATTCAGTATATCCATGAATTCCTTGATGTTAAGTAGGAGTGCTTTGCCTCTATCACCAATTCCAATTATACCAATCCTTACCTTATCTGTTGATGTTTTACCAATTGAATTAGTATCGCCAAAAATATTTAACCAGGGCATAGAAAGAGCTGCAACTGAAGAACCAGCCAAAATCGAAATTCTTTTTAGAAATGCACGTCTGCTCTGTATAAAATATTCTTTCAATTCTAGTTTTCTCCATTATAGAAATTTATTACAGGTTCATCATTATAAATAACTTCGACAACCGATATTCCTTTTAATCCGTCTAGTATCTTTAAAATTTTTTGCTCATTCATTAATAAAAAAGCAGTAGATAAAATTTCAGCTTCGATGGCTGATGATGATTTAACTGTAACACTTTTGTTAGAAACAGCCTGAACTTGTGTCCTCGGATCGATCACATTAATTTTTCTTCTAAAAGAACCATCATCTGAAATTGAAAAATTAGCAGAGGATGATATCGACTCATTATTGAGTTCAATGGTAGTTATTGAAGAACCGGGTGATTGATAATTATTAATTCCAACTTTCCAGCAATTGCCAATTGGCTGACTACCAAGTGCTAAAATAGAACTCTCACCAAAACTTATGAATGCATTTTTCACATTATAGTTTAATAGAATGGTTTTTATCTTATCGAGTGAATAACCTTTCCCAAATCCTCCAAAATCTACAGTAAGATATTCATCAGCAAAAGTAATTGTTTCATCTTCATTTAATTTGATTTTGTCCATACCATAACTAAATGGTTTATTTTTTATCTCATCACCACTTAATATTTTCTCACTTTCCTCTAATTGTTCGATGACTGGTCTAAGTGTAATATCAAATGCTCCTTCAGTGAGCTTATTATAATTCAAGCAAATATCCAGTATATTAAATAACTCAGAGCTAATAGGAATACTATTATTCTTATTGCGGTGATTCAATTTATACACTTCACTTGTTCGATTAAAATAACTTAGAATTGATTCTATTCTATTAACCTCTTTTTGAATATTAAAAAATATTTTATCACCATGTTCAAAATCAATATCAGGAATAACAGTATTAAATCTGGTTCCCATAGCAAAAAAGCTATTGTGATATACTTTATTCATTTTAGTATTGAAATACTTTTCCGTCTGCTAAAACTTCTTGATTTATTTTATCAAAGGTTACTAACTTTTTTGTTTTCAATGCTGCAGTAACCATTATATTTGCAACCGAATGATCGTATCCAGCTTCAACAGTTGCATTAGGTTGTTTTCTTGAACGAATACACTCCATCCAGTTCAACATATGAAGTGTAGTCATTAAATCTGCACCAGTGTTGGCTCCTGTTTCAACTTTTACATCTGAAACAGATAAGTCAACTTCAGGAAGAAGGTTCGGTTTCATATTCATTGTTTTAGCATATTGCTCTATTAAACCACCTGTTGGTGTTACCTTGTTTGTATCTAAATTTAATTCACCACCGTTGGAATAATAAATTTCCTTTACACCTCCGGCAGAGTTAAACATTCTTGAAGAATAGAGTACTTGAAAACCTTTGGTGAGATCATCTTCGGGACCGTAATCAAAAACAGCTGTCATTGCATCATAATTTTTTCGACCATCATTCCACATGTAGATTCCGCCATTAGCAGTAACACTTCGTGGGTATCTTAATCCCGTAAACCAATGAACTGTATCGATCTGATGAGACATCCACTGTCCGGGAATTCCTGATGAGTACGGCCAGAAGAGTCTGTATTCAACATATTTTCTTGCATCCCAGGGTTCATAAGGACGATTCATAATATATCTTTTCCAGTCGGTGTCACTTTCTTTAATTTTTGATGTCAATTCTGGTCTTCGCCACCTTCCCGGTTGGTTAACATTCCATGTCATTTCAACCATTTTAATATCGCCGAATTTTCCTGACTTAATAAACTCAAATGCCTTGTGATAATTTGGACCGCTTCTTCTTTGTGATCCTATCTGACATATAATTCCAGATTCCATTACTGCTTTAAGCGCAAGTCGGTTATCTTCCATTGTTTCAGCAAAGGGCTTTTCAACGTATGCATCTTTTTTATTCTTAGCAGCTTCTACAGTATGTAGTGCATGCTGAAAATCCGCTGTTGAAATTATCACTGCATCAATATCCTTGTCATTGTAAAGTTCATCATTATTCAAATATGTTACTACATTTTCGCCGTATTCTTTTTTAAAAAATTCAACTGCTTCGCTTCGTCTTCTATTCCAGATGTCCGAAACACCCTTTATTTCAAAATTCATCTTCGCTGCATAAGGCATGAAAGCCGGAACCAGAGATTGTTTTGCGCGATCCGAAAATCCGACGAGCCCCACCACTACTTTATCATTAGCACCAAGAATTCGAGCATAACTTTTAGCGCTCAATCCGGTTGAAGCTACAGCAAAACCGGCAGCAGCTAAAGCAGATTTCTTTATAAATTCTCTTCTTGTATTACCCATTGTTTTTTCCTCTTAATTTAATTCTCTTATTTTTATATTCATGAACGAAACTTCATTGCCATGATCCTGAAGAAGTATATGCCCTTCTTCAAGTTCACCGAACTTTGGCCATACTTTATACTTACTATAATTTACAAGAGCTCGCCACATTTGCGTTCCTCTTACATATTCAACAACCTTAAACCCATTAAGCCAATGTTCTACATTTTTATCTTTGACAATAATTTTTGCGCGGTTCCATTGCCCAATTCTATTAACACGTTTATTAATTGGAGGAATCAAGTCATATAATGCACCAAGCGTTCTGTTACCTTCAACACCAAGTTTGGCATCGGGATGTTTCTCATCATCAAGGATTTGGAATTCACAACCGATTGCAGAACCTTCACCTTTGTTCAATTCCGGATCAACAAAATATTTTATTCCGCTGTTTGCACCTTCAGTTATTTTAAAGTCGACTATCAATTCAAAGTTTTTATATTTTTTTGTTGTTATAATATCCCCACCATTTCTCGATTCAGCTCCACCTGATGATAAAACTTTTAACACTCCATCTTTTATTTCCCATCCATATTCAGGAAACTTGTCCAATTTAGCTCCACGCCAACCACTGGTCGTTTTTCCATCCCATAATAATTTCCAGCCGTTTTGTTTTTCATATTCACTAATAGTGTTAGGTATATAATTGTATTGAGGAATGTTTTCAGGGGGAGATTTATATTTATCTAAATTGACTGTTAATATCCTGATATTTCGCCATATTGCTTTTATACCATTTTTAGAAGGATCATTTTTAATATCGTGAACCTGAAGACCAATGAATCCTTCTTTGGTAGTGTTATCCAGAATATCGGCACATGCAATTCCATTTACCCAAGTACGAATAGAATTACCAATGGCTTCAACTCTAACTTTATTCCATTCACCATTCTTGAACGCCTTTCTTCCTTTTGGATTTTCATCGAGTGTATAGAGCCAACCACGTCTTGCCTCGTCATAAATTCCACCGCTCCATGCTCGATCCGATGGATCAATTTCAACCTGATAACCATGAACCCTTCCATTCATATAATCCTGTTTGCTCTCGCTTCTGAACTGCACTCCCGTATTCAACTGCGGATCAGTTTTGATTTCGAATTCTAGTATGAAATCAGAAAATTTCTCTTTTGTACAAAGGAAAGAATTAGGCGATCCGATTACAGCTTCACCAACAAGAATTCCATCGTGAACATAATATTTGGAATTACCATTTATCTGCTCCCAACCGGAAAGATCTTTTCCATTGAATAATAACTTCCAGTTTTCCTGAGCGGATAACTGTATTAAACTGATCACCATAAAGAAAGTTATTAGAATTCTTTTCCCTTTCATTTTTTTTCCTCTTTATTGTTTTTCCAAATTAATTTTTACTGTATATACTTGTGGTGAACCGGATTTATCAGTTCCAAAAACAATATATTTCCCATCTGGACTAAAGTGTGGATGGGGATGACCCGGTTGTCCATCCCAGGTTGAATTATGGTGAAACAACTTCTGCTCCTTCAACACTTTATTTCTTTCGAACGTCCACATTGTTAGTATCATACCATTATTCTGATCAGCTACCCAATTTTTATTATCTTTATAAACTTGTGAGTGTGCCGGACCAACCGGCGCTTCGAACATAAAATTATCTGAGCCATCGTATTTACAAGAACCCAAAAATTGTTTTCCCGAATCAGGACCGAACATATATCGAGCAGAATAACCGATGCGTGAACCATCATAGAACCAGAACTCATGTGTTCTATGAAGACCAAATTCTTGTGGTACAACAGGACCTCCATCTTTGCCATTTATATTTAGCCACCAAATCCTAATGGGAGTATTACCTACAATACCCGCACCACCTTCTCTATATTGATGTTGCCATGCATAGATAATTATATCAGGGTTTGTCGGAGATGCCTGAAGATGATTAATAGTAAATCCATAATCAGGAGAGACTTGCTTAACTTCTTTTGACTTAAAATCATATCGCATAATTGCGAATGGTCCTGTGCTATGCTCAACGCTCCATCTAGGATTTTTATTAATTGAGTAAAGAAGATATCTTCCATCACACGTAACAGTGAATGACCTTATATCAATTTTGTTATCATAGAATACCAGACGGTCTTCCATAGTTTCATAATTTAATTCTCTGATTGAGTTTTCAATTTCGTACCAGATTTTTTTCATCTTTGGCAAGTGCCATACCGACCCCACTCTACCTTTATGATTTGTTAATTGAGTGATAGTACCATCTAAGAGATTCAGCTTAAATAAATTAATTCCTCCGGCACGGGTTGAATAGATTATCAAATTATTATCATCAATGAAGGATTCTATATTAAAATAGAGATGCCAGTTTTGAAAATCCTCAGATGTCCATCTAGTAATTTCATAACCAAATTCAGGATCGATCCATGTTTCTTTTTCACTTTGCCACGTTCTACCTACAAATGATTTTTCATCAATTCCATTTTTCTTTAGATTAAATACAACTTTATTTTCAATCCAGATTGCATCTTCTTTTTCAATTTCTTTTATGGGATAATATTTTACTTTCCAACTATATCTTAAAGCTGAATCATCTAAAATTTTGTAGCCTGAGCTTTTCTTTACTTTAACATCTTTTACAATACCCTGACCATCAACTAGTAATGACAATTCAACGGTTCCTTCCCAGAGTGAATCAATTGCCTGGCTTGGATAATAAAGTTTCGGTTCAAATTCAATCTGCGTAGTAATTCTAGGCGATGTTGAACAACTAACGAATAATAAAGCAATTACTATTAATAATATTTTTTTCATGATCTTTTATTTTATTCAGTATAAAAATCGGGAGCTATATTTTTTTATACTCTACCGATAATAATTTACCTGGTTGTAATAACAATTTAATCCTTTGTCCGACTTTATTGATATTTACTTTTTCACTCTTTAATGTTTTTCCGTTCTTATCATTTAATATAATTTCATAATTACCAAGTTCAAGTTTCCAAACGCGCATCGTTATTTCCATTGGTGAATTTTCGAACAGGAAAAGATCGACCGATAATTCATTTTTACCCGACTCTTTGACAAGCGCCGTAAAATTATTAGTTGTATTTTCCCATGTTACTGAATAATATGGAGAACTCCCTTCTGATGTTCCATCTCCGGTTAACATAGCTTTAAGAAGATCTGCACCTTCAGTCCTTACTCTATCAGTATGTAAAACCAATGTTGTTCTTAATGGTGTATTATATCGAACTTCTTCAAGTAATTCATTTAATCCGTTAATAAGGAAGAGTTCATTTTTACTAAGTCGATATTTTGTATACTCTGTACCGTACTTCATAATTAACGAATCATATTGCTGGTTTTTTGAATCGAGTCTCCATTTACCAACAACATTCCAAAAGTTGTTTTTATTTATCAATTTATCGACAGCCCATATTTCACTTCCCTCTGTGTAGTTAGAACCAAGTTTTAATTCATGATAATTCTTTTTTATAAGCTCAAGTGAAAGAGTAATTGGTTGCAATAATTTTTGATTTCCATTCAAGGTATATGTAAAGAAAAGTTGATCAAGTATCATTGAGCCAGAAGAATGTTCCCAATCAAAATACTTCCATAGCATATCTGCTTGATACCAGTTTACTCCATCACCATTAATTGTTTCGTCGTATCCTCTAACCGATGGTGGAATTATTCCTTTTGGTTTTCCTTTATCAGTCTTAAGGGCAACATGAAGCCATGCTTCCGACCACTGATTAAGTAAGTCTATGAAATGTGGATTTCTTGAATACCAAGCAATATATCGAAGTGGTTTTAAAGCACGGGTATTATAATCGACATCTCGGTTGCGTGGGGGACGATCATCAACTTCTGATGAACTAAACCAAGCTGATTTGAAGAATCGCCTTCCAAATTTATTTTTAAATGACCATAAGTTTTCAAAATAATCGGCAGTATAAAGTAATCTTTTATAATAAGTAGAGTCATCGTCAACAAATAATAATTCCGGGGTTGAATCAGAAATAAATTCAGCAGCATGTTCAACATCTATTGGGAACTTAGAATATCCCAAATAAACTTTCGGATTTCTCCAAACCTCATCAGCTAATTTTTTCCATCCTTGAATTGCATCCTTATTTCCAGAAAGAATAAAAGGTGTCCACCATCTTAATAGCTCGACGTCATCACCAATCTTCCCTCCAAGTTCTCCATTAGGTGCTTGACGTTCATTAACCCACCATTTGATTTCGCTGCTTAATCTGCAGATAAGTTCTCGTTGAAGAATTGCCCATTGTGGTGCATCATTATTTTGTGGCAAACAGTCGCAATAATCGGGTTGATCAATTTTAACACCATTAAACATTGCAAGAGTTTCATCATCTGGATATAGTTTGAATAATTCAGAAAGATCATTCTTAGCATATTCTTTTTCATGTAAACCGCCTCTTTCCAGATTTAAATCGTATCCAAGTTTTCCACGCATCCAGAGCGCTCGTTCTCTATAAGGATTTATTTTATCATAATCATTTTCAAGCTGAGCATCAAGAAGGCAAATTACCTGATGTAGCCGGTCAAATATTCCAAAACCGGTTATATGCGAAGCCCATTCCCAACCCATCATTTGTAATATTTTATCAGCTTCTGCAAATAATGAAGTCAGTTGATATGCATGCATTATATATGAATCGGTTGGGTTTAACTCTGCTTGTAGATAAAGATATTTTTCGAGGTCTGATAATGAAATTTTCGATTTGTATTTACCGGCTTCATACATCAAACTTTGTATACGCAACTGGATATTAGTTATTGGTTCTTCATAGGGAATCAATGAAAATCCAAGTAACCGAACCGAGTCTTTTCCCGCTGTAATATTAAATGAAAAATTATTTTGTTCATTAAATGTTAATGTGTGATAAACCCGATAAAGTTTTGTCTGTTGATCTTCTCCTTCTTCTCCGGCTTTGATTCTAAACCAGTCAATTTTCTTCTTAATACCGTTAATTGTTAACGAAGCAGTATTTGTATAATCATTCCCAACTTCCATCCAGAAAGTAAACCACCACTTCCCATTAGGTATGTCAACTCTGAATTCAATTTCTTTCCCGGTTACACCATCAATCGTTAGATCATTTCGAAGTGTCGAACCCTTTAACGAGTTATGTACAAAAGAATTTTTAGGAAGAATATTCCAGCCATAACCCAAATTAGAATCATATTTTAATTTTTCATCAACCAAAATTGAGTTAAAATATTTTGTAGAGTTTACCGGTCCAAAGTCGAATGTAAATGGTTTTCTATCAAGAGTTTTTTGCTGAGGAAAAATAGATTCACAAATAAAAAGTAAAAGAAGAAATATTTTTTGCATGTTAATTTGAATATTGTTCATAAAAGACTCGCTGAATCATTATCTAAATAGAGAATTGAATTAGGATGCGTTCTTAATATTGATGCTGGACAGTCGGTAGAGATTTCACCATATAAAGTATCTTTAACTGCTTTAGCTTTCCTTTTACCCGGAACAGTTACAGACAAATGTTTCCCAGACATCAACTCTGGGATTGTTAATGTTATAGCTGCTTTAGGGACATCGTCTATGTGCTTAAAACAACCATCGTTCACTTGTTGTTGTCTGCATACATCATCAAGCTCAACAACCTTAACAAGTTTCTTATCATTAAAATTTGCGACCGGCGGATCATTAAATGCAATATGACCATTTTCACCGATACCCATACAAACTATATCGATTGGTGCTTCTTTTATTAGTGTTTCATAACGCTCACACTCTTCCAAGATATTAGTTGCTTGTGAGTTAATAATGTGTACTTTTTTCAAATTAACTTTTGAAAAAATGTTATCGGCTAAATATTTACTGAAGAGTTGATTGGATTCACTGGGAAGTCCAATGTATTCATCCATATGAAATGCTGTAACCCGTGACCAATCAATATTATTATACTTTATTAATTTGGATAAGAATTCATTTTGTGATGGAGCGGCGGCAAAAATCATTCGGATTTCGCCTTGAATTTCTAAAAGACTTTGTACCAATTTACTTACGTTTTTAGCAGCTAATTTCCCAAGTTCCATTCTATCGCTGGTAATAACAACATTTAGACTATCAACAGTAAAACTCTTCATTCGATTACTCCAGAAAAATCATTATTTACTAATAAATAATTGTATTTGAAAAACATTATTTATCTGCAAAATACTTTTCCATTTCTGCAGCAGCAGTAATAACAGCTCCAAGACCACGTGGGTCATTATCAAATCTTTCGCGCTTAAAATAAAACTCTAAATCATTTCCTATTCCCGTTCCTCGCGTTATATCTTTTACAACTCCCTCGTTTGATATTCTTTGCTTCAGTGCATTCCAAGCACTTAAAAGATTTTTTTCATATGATTTACTTATCCATCCATTCTTTATTCCTCTTGCAATTCCAATAATAAACATTGCAGTACATGAAGTTTCTTTAAAGGAATCTTTTCTATCAAGTACCTGATGCCACATTCCATCAGGATTCTGAACTTTAATTAATCCTTCAATATGATTCACAAATATCTTTTTAATTGTATTATAATCTTTGTGCGTCTTCGGAATATTCATTAGTGCATCGGAAGTCGCCCAGATTACCCAACCATTTGCTCTTCCCCAGAAAGCGACCGACCTCTCTTTTGAAAAATCGAACCAGGCATGTTTATATAACTTCATTTCTGCATCAAATAAATATTTATTGAAATTAATAATCTGACGCGCAGCATCTTCATAATACTTTTTTTCATTGTAAATCTTTGCTGCTCTAACAAGGAATGGAACAGACATAAAGAGATCGTCAGCCCATACTGTCATTCGAGCCGGTTCCGGTCTGCATAGCGTTCCATCGTTTAATCTGGATTGTCCATTTGAAACATAGTCCAGGACAGTCTTTAATACTGATTCGCATTCACTGCAATTTTTTTCAAGTAAAAGTTGAATGAATGGCAAAGCCGGCCCGGAAGCATCGTCGAGCATTCCCATTCTAAAAAGTCTATGGTTTGTAGATCGGAAACCATCTAACTCGAAGTACTGCTTTTTAAACAAGTTGTATTTATCAATTGTGAAGCTGCAAACCTTTTTCACGAAATCTGAATATGCTTTTTCATTTATTGTGCTTGCCAAGTAATTCATCCCAAATAAAACAGTTCCATTTGGATACATCCACTCAGCATAAGATTCTCTTTTATATACTGCATCATCTTTAATTTCTAATTCACATAAAATGGTTGACGAAGGAATTTGCCAAGTATAAATTTTATCTCCAAAACTGTAATATTTTTCAATTGATTTTTCCGGTGGAAAGATTTCATTCATTCCATCTGAGATATTCGGTAAAAATTTACCGATATATACCCAAGGATTATTTACTCCATCCAAAGGATTGATAAATTTTGATATAACAGGTTCTTCGCCGTTCGATATTTCTCTAAAATAAATTTTACTATTTGTACTATCGTAGTAAGATTTGATTAGAATTTTATTTAACCCTTCGTTCAAATTGATTTCAATCGTATCCTGGAATTCAAAAACTGCATATGCGATTTCTTTGAAATGAAACTGTTGCCAAGATTTGTTATCAAAAACAAGTTTATCATTTACCCATATTTTAGTAGGTGAGTTATAGCTTAATCCAAAATGTAAGATTCGATTTTTATCAGAGTGTATTTGAGATAAAGCATAATAAATACCATCGGTACATTCACTAAATACTTTAGAAAAATCAATTACCTGGATTTCAAGCTGTGGTTTTTGAATAACATACTTCAGTTCGAAAGAAGTGTCTTTAATAATTCTATCTGCTATCGATTTCGCAATTTCAGTCGGAGTACGTTTGTCTTGAGAGAAAATATTAATTAGTAGCAGTAACCAAATAAAAGAAATTAAAAACTTAGCTTTCATTATTGTACTCCAGAAATTATTCTATATCTATTCTTATTATTCCTAACTTTAGAATTTGGAAGTCTGAATGTAAAATACCAATCACCTTCAACTTGTGATATCTTCAGCATCAAATCATTCTGACCTTTTTTAAGTGGAAGCTGAAATTGAAATTCTTTTCCTGGATGGCTTGGATCACTAACATTTTTATAAACTGATTTTCCATTTATTATTACTTCAATACCATCGTCGCAACTAACAAGGGCATCCACAATTGATTCTTCTTCTGAATTAATATTTGCGAAAGCATAAACAACAACATTTTGATTATTGTCAGTGAATATTTCAGTAAGATTTATAATATCCGGATAATCTGAAACAACGCGGCGCCATCTGTATTTGGTAGAATCAAAATAGAATTCTTCTGCTACCTTGGGTTGAGCATTTAACTCTCCTCCCATTTCAACAAGGTAATCAACAGAAGAGGTTTTAGATCGATCCTTATTAGGAATCGGGTTTACTATCATCCATTCACGGAAATATTTTCCAGGTAACTTTGTAATTGCCAATCGTACATCTTCGATTGGAAGAAGTGGTTTTCCACTATCAAGATTTTTCAATGATAAAAGAAGTAGTGATTTAATTTCTTCATAATCATTTAATTTTTTCTGATAACCTTCGGATACTCTATCAAGCGCATAAGTATGATTCTCATTCAACCATAAAAATTCATAATCAGATTTAACATTTCTGACCTGGTGAATTATTTTATCAAGACCAGAAAGCGCATTCAAGATTAATCTACGAGCTTCAAAACTATCAGAAGAATAATGATCCAGGGCGTTACGATAATTATCTGCGGCTTGTAAAATAGTGAACCTTTCATTGGCCAGAGTTTTATATAAATCAATTACGAACTGAATATAGTTGCGGTCTTTTTCATAAAATAGTAAACTAGAATTGCCCAGCTCTTTTTCAGCTTCATTGATTATATCAAGTACTTCTTGCCAATCTATTAACGAAATTTTTATACTTTTGCCCTTGTCAGGAACAAGTTTGCTGAAAAGGATTTTATCTGTCATCCCGTCAGTTGATTCAAGTGGAATCAATTCATTTAATTTCCAGATGGATTTAGAAAGAGAATTATTTGATGAAGAATAAATTGATAAATTATATCTTGAATCAAAATTTGAATCATCAGAATTATGATTCCAGCTTCTTTCGGCACCATAAGCAACACCAAACCAATCGTTACTAAAAAGAGCTGTTCCGCCATCATCCCATACACAATTCCAGACCCCCATAGCACCAGCTTCAAAACCTTCTTTTGTAAATTTTTTAATATTTCCAAATGCCATGTGAAAATTCGGAAAGATCCTGTTTGAATTAAGCACACCCGGGGCAATTATAAAATCAAGACCCGATTCTTTGAATGGTTTAATAAAATTTTCAAATGATTCATTGTCATCATAATTCCAAGTAGCTATAATAATATCTTTTGGAAGTTTTTTGATTAGATTAGGATATTGAAGAAAGATATCGCCCCAAATTAAAGTCTTGGCTCCATGTGATTTTACAATAGAATAAAGTTTTTTGATATGCTGTAGATATGCTTCGTCGTAGCCAATGCTATCAACAAGATTCTTCGATTCAGCTTTGCCAAGGTCAAATGTTTCATCACAATTAATATTAAAGTACGGAGCATCAAACGCCGGAATCATTTCATCATAAATATCTTTTAAGAACTGATAGCTCTCTTCTTTAACGGGTGAGATTAATGTGCCGCTTTCTCCAAGGTCTGCATATTCAGGATTACTTAAAATATTCTGGAAATGACCGAACGATTGAAAACTGCCAACAACTGTAATAAAATATTTTTTAGCGAAATCTGAAATCTCTTTCCATTCCTCGATAGTAAATGAGCCATTATCAGGTGCGATTGAAGGATGCTTTTTTGTTTTTACAACATGCTCAACATAGTGAGAAAGTGCATTAATTTTTAATTCGGCCAGTCTCCTAATTTGATATTTTACAAAATCCATTGTTGGAATTGGTCCACGGCTTATATCATCCATAACAGCCCTTAGCTTGAATGAGGGATAATCCTTAATTCTCACGATCGGAATCGATTTGCTTTCTACAGAACCTTTAATAAGTTGTTTTAGAGTTTGGAGTCCATAAAATAATCCTTTATTATCATTTGCAGATAGTATAATTCTATTGCTCTCAGTTAAAAGGAGATAACCTTCTTCTCCAATCTCCTTCCCTGGAACCATTTTAAGTAATTCACAAATCTTTCTAAAGTTTTTATTTATAGAAGGTATTCCGACGAGTATTTCAAGCATTCCATTAGAAACAAAAAACTTCTTTCCATAAAGCTTTTCATAAACATTATCGATTTCATCAATCACAAGCGAGGTAGATTCATCTGCATTGAAGTATTTTTTAAATATTGCTTGATTTTCGCCAAGAATTATTTCCCCATCTAAAATTCTATATTCTTTCGGTTCAGGTAATACCGAAAGTATCTTTTGTGCTGTAGACTGAGCTGAAAAAAAAAGAGTTATCAAAAATATTTCTAAAAGTAGAAATCCTAATTTAGTTTTAACCATTTTTCCTCAAGGAATTTTGCTGCGGATATATAAGCTACATTTAATTTTTTTACACCCGATTCAGCCCCACCAATATCAATTCCAAAATAACCATTAAAATTATTTTTGTTGATCACATCGAAAAATTTTCCCCAATTAATATTCCCATTTCCGATTTCAAGATGTTCGACTTTTAATCCTCTGTTATCGGAAATGTGGATATAGTTTACATAGTCCTTTACTTTTAAGTAGGATAAAATCAAATTCTCCTTGATCACAAAAAGATTAGCAGTATCAAAATTGAATTTAAGGTTATCCTTTTTAACTGAATTTGCAAAACAAAGAAATCCATCGGTTGATGAAGCCAACACACCTACAGCCGGATGAATTTGATATTCAAGATTATACTTTGCGGCGATATCACATAAAGTTTTATATGTATCAATAAGTTGATCCCAAAATTTATTCCACGAAAAGTCCTCTGGCAAAAATGCAAATCTTAGAGAATCTTCATCGTAATGTCTAACAACAGGAATTTCATTTGGAAATTTAAATGGTGGTAAAGGACCATTATCTAGAATTCCTTTGGAACCAAGGAATGATGCTATTTCGCATCCCTTTTCAAAAAGTGCAAAGTTTCTATTTCTTTCTTTCTCATCCATGGAGGACAATCCTGGTAGGACAGCGCAAAAGTATGGCATTGTCAAATTCAATTCTTCAAATTTCTTTTTAATGTTAAATCTCATCTCGTAAACTTTGTTCAAATGTTCATCTCGTATTCCCTCAAGTTCAACTGCTGAAAATCCAAGAGAGTGCATCTCATCTAAATAATCAAGTGTATTTTCTGCAAGTGGAGGATATCCATATTTTGTTATTGGATATAAATAGCAGCAAACGATTTTGGAATCAATCATTTTTACGTTCCTTTAAAATAAATCAACAAGTGCAACAGCTCCAATAACCGACATTATAAGCGAGAATACAAAAATTATCCCGAGAATAATATTCGAGCTTTTGGATGCTTTTTTTTCACCCATTAATGATGATTTATTTATTAGAATCAACATTAGAATTATCACTATCGGTGTCACAACAAGAGTAAATGCTTGGGAAGCAATCATTACAAGCACGGGTCTCCCTCCAAAAATTGGTACTACTAAACCTAATGATGCATAAAAAATTACAATTAACCTGTTGCGCAATTTTTTAAAATCAAGCTTTTCATTATTGTAATCAGATAATAAGAGAGGAACCAACATATAATGTGGATACAATGATGATAGTCCTGCACATACAATACCAGCAACAAAAATTGAAATCGCAAATCTTCCTGCTAATGGTTCTAATAAACGAATCATATCAATTGCGTTTTCTATATGGAGTCCTTTTGGGAATAAAGTTCCAGCTGCACTTGCCATAACTGATATACTCAAAATAAACATCAAGCTGGATGATATTAGTGCATCTCTTTTTTCATATTTAAGATCATCTATAGTCCAATTCTTTTGTTTTACTGTTACCGATCTAACAACATATAAAACCCCGCCCATTGTTGTACCTATCATACCTGTAACTATTAAAGTCGCATTTGCTTCTTTTGGAATATTAGGTATCAACCCCTTTATTACAGCACTCGCATCTGGTATTACCATAAAAGAAGTCAATATAAAACTAAGTCCCATTAGTGCAACAAATATTGTTAATATTTTTTCAATGAAACTATATTGACCATTCAGCAACGTATAAACCATAATTGAGCCAAGTAATAAGGCAAGTATTATTGTATTAAATCCTTCTCCCGAAGCTGTTAGCGGGCGCGACCACTCTCTGATAACATCTGTTACAATAGACATTACTCCAATGCTTGAAACCATTTCAGTAAAAACTATTGTAGCCAGAACAAAAAGTGTAATACCTTTTCCGAAATATTCCTTATAACTCTCAAGAGCGGTTTTACCGGTTACAACTGTAAACCTTCCGAATGCAACAACAAGAAAATATGTGAATATACATGATAGAAGAACAGCCCATGTTAGCATCATTCCATGAGATGCACCGGCTGATGCCATTGTCGTTACACTTCCTGTCCCGATATTATACCCAACTAAGAAAAGTCCGGGACCAATTGACGATAAGAAAACAAATAATTTTTTCTTCATGATTTTTCTATTTCATTAGTTCAAATAAATCGTATAATTGTCCATTTACTGTATACGACTTATAATTGATTTTATTTTCGTTTACTTCTATTACTTGATATAGCTGAACATTCTCACCTGTTTTAACCATCAAATCATTGTATTTATTTCCAAGAGGATAAGCTTTGGGTCCACTTACAGATACAACGTATACTGTGCCTTTTTCATTGTCTCCAACAGGTTTTCCATTAAATATTTTTTTTGAACGCGAATAAGTGTGATCATGACCGGTTAGTACAAGATCAACGGAATATTTATCGAATAGAGGAGGCAAAAAATCTCTTGTCCTTCTGTCATCTCTTTCACTTGTTGCAGAATAAATTGGGTGATGAAAGCAAACAATAGTCCACTTATTTGGATTGTTTGAAAGAATTTTATCCAGCCATTTGGATTGTTCTTCAATTTTATCATTCGAATTAATAATTATAAATCGAACTCCCTGGTAATCTATATAATAAGTTGATTCCTTAAACTCTGATGGACCGTTTTCAGGTAAGGTTAAATGTCTGAGCCACGTACTTGCAATGACTTTTGATTTCTTTACATTGCCGTCAGAATCTAAAACAAGGTGGTCATGATTACCCGATGCAGCAATTAAAGGAGTTACTCTAAAAATAAATCCAGCTGCATAAAAAAACTCGCCCCACAATTCATCATACGGATCAGAAACTAAATCTCCTCCGATAAGCCAGAATTTAGCATCTGGTGCTCTCTTAAATGTTTCGCGAAAAACTCTTGAGCAATCCTCTTTAATATCATTTTGAGGATCTCCTAAATAAACAAATTTGAATGGAGAATTTTTTGAATCTGCTGTTGTGAATTGATTCCACTCGCTCCAAACAGAATCTCCTCCAACTCTATAAACATACATTGTGTTTGGTGTAAGATTTTTAATAATAGTTGAATAGTGAAATACCTCCTGAGATTTGTCAGTTACGTATTTTTCAACATCAGCAGAAACCTCTTTTACGTTTTGCTTAAAACTGATCCATTGAGTAGATTCAGAAAACTGCACTACTGGATTTTTTATTTCTTTGTTTGTCCGCCATGTTACCGCAATACTTGAAGAGGGTTCGGTAGTTAGATTAAGAATTATACGTTCAGGAATTCGATTTGAATTCTGTCCTAATATAAAACTGGAAACAATTAGTAAGAGAATTAATAAAACTTTCTTATTCATAATTCAGTTCCGAATATTTAATTGAATTTATAGTTATAATAATCACACAAAAATCGTAATCCAAATGAAGTACCAACATCTCTTTGAGTCAGCCAGATTTTACCCTGACGGCTTCTTGTGCGTGTATCAATTACAGAACCGCGTAAATTGGGATCGGGATGATTTGCAGAAAAACGATTTGTAAGGATCCAGTTCAATGATTTTTCAATGCTACCTTTGAATTCATCATAACCATTTTTTACTAATCTAATTGCAAGAATTCCGCAAAACGCCGTTGCAGAACCTGTTACAGAATTTTCATTATATCTTCCATCAATATAATTGACATAGAAAAATGTTCCATCTTTGCGCATTGCTTTTAGATAAGTCCTGAGTGTTTTAGCAGCTGCTTCCAGATATCTTCTATCTCCAGTTAAATCAAATCCTTCGATTAAGGATTCTGCATACCAGAGATTAAAGCGTGGATGAAATGTTCCTTCCTGTTTATGGTTTGGAGTAAAATCCATCCATAAGCCGTATTCGTCTTGTTTCTGAACTAAACTTTCGCACAAATCAATAAATACCTTTTTATACTTCTCATTCTTTGTAAACTCATACATATCCTTAAATAAAGAACCTTCGTTATTTGGTCTTGAAACATCATACAAGGTCTGTTCTTTTTTCTCGGGCCAGAAAGGACTATTCTCTTTTAATACTTCACCAGTTTTCGGATCAACTGCATCATAAAAAACTCCGTGTTCCGGTACATACATATTTTCAAGCATCCATTTACCGGCACTTGTTGCAACTTCTGCATATTTTTTATCACCGGTTATTTTGTAAAGATTGAATAATCCAGGTGTTCCATCGGAAACTGTTGCAAAGACAATATTATCATTTCCATCACCATGTATTGCATTGAGCATCCCTTTTAACTTGGGATGATCATTTATCTGCAAACTAACCCACCAATTGCCCGCACGAACTGCTTCATCCAAGTAGGATTTATTCTTTGTAATTTTATAAGATTCTACTAATGCATTAATCACCTGTCCGGTATGCCATGGCGGTTCATATTCATACCACTTTCCTTCAGTTAGATTGTAATCACATTTTGATTTACCAAATTCATCCAAGAGTGTAAATGCTGCAAAGTTTGAAGTTTCTTCAATTGCTTTCAAAACTTTCTCTTTCAAATCCTTTTGATTCTGTGCATTTGAAATACAAGCAAAGAATAAGGGTAAAAAGAAAATTAATAAGAAAACATTTTTTAGATATTTCATTTTTACTCCGTTTATATCATCTATTGAATTTTATTAAAGTCAGGGACAGGCAACATGATCGGTTTAATTTTTTCAAAAACTTTTTTGTCAATTAATTCCAATCTATTAAGTATATCGTTTCTTTGTTTTTCTAAAAGTAGAATTTCATTGATAAAATTTTCTTTTGTCAATGGCTCGGGAACAGAATTTTTTAGTTGAAGACGTAATGCTTTCATTCTTGTATAGTTGTAATGATAATAGAATGGATTCTTATCGTGGATATACCTTATCTTTCTTATTATTGACCAGAGAGTATCAGCTTCGAACCAGAGTTTACGTTCTCCTATTTTTTTTCTGAACTGTAATTCCTTCTCCTTGAACTCAAATAGAATTTTTGCAGATTCTTCACCATATAAACGTTTCATAGCATTTTGAATAGATTTGAGTGAATCATAAGTTGATGAATTCCACAGAAAATCATTTACAGTAATCATGGAAGCTTTTGAATCCTCTGAATCTGCATTTCCATTTACAAACATTCCATTACCCGCAGTCCGTTTACTAAAATCTCCTGGTAATTTATTGCTGTATGCAGAGAATAAAGGTGTAGATGTAAATGGATGATGGCTATAGATAGTATTATCCCAAAGAAACGGCACCCTTCCATTGAGGTTATTAGACCAATCATATATTTGATCAATAGTAATCTTACGACTTCTTACATTAGCTCCGCACCAGATTATATAAACATCTTTATGCATATTCGCACCGATATAACTCAAGTCACGTTTCAATAATCTAAACGGTTCATTCTCCCACGGAGTATTTTTGTATAATTCCATATCTCCATAGTTCATATCTTCATAAGTGTAAAACGCCGGTACATAGTAGATTTCTGATTTATACGAATTAGAATCGATCCATTGTTTCAAGTCATTAATCAAATAACAATGAGCTTCAGCCATATGGCGGAATTTCTTTTTATCATCGTCACTGGTAAGAATATAACCATTGTGATATTCAAAAGGAGGTGTATCGTCGGCAAGTATCATTATTTTTTCTATGCCAATTTTTAGTCCGGCTTCAATAACATTTTTCAGTCGGTTGATGTCTTTCTGATTTGAGATTTCAATTTGTTTCTTCTCATAAATATTATGGGATTGCATAATTTCCGGTCCACCGAATCGGTCTCTCCAATTTTTAATTTTATCAAGAACCATCTGATATTCAGAATCAATCTGAAACCAGGAATAGACTCTACTTGCTATTGCAACCGTTTCCATCTTATTCAATAGCGCATAATTAAGCATTTCTTCAACACGGTCTGGCTTTAGCACAGTTGAAAAAATTCTACGACTGTATTCAGGCCAATCATCAACGTTAAAGAGATTTATTTTAATTAAGCCGTTTTCACTTTTTACACAATCAAGAAACGTTACAACACCGAACAATAAACCGAGTTGACTTGCTGAATATATTTCAATCTGCTTTTTGTCTATATCCGGTTGAATACGATAATGTTGATCATTAATAAAGGAATTTTCCTTTCTTATAGAAAATTTAATTACCCATCCATTAACAACGCCTACTTCATTATCAGGATTTATTTTGAATTCGATTCCAAAGTTATTTTTAAGAAGATAGTTAAGGTAATTGACAGATTTAATTTCATTGTCATTCTCAGCAGTAATGGAGATGGAATTATTTGCAGAGTTAAGAACAACTGATTTACAAAGTGAATTAAAATGTATAGGAGTCGGTTGAACTTTTAAAGAATTTTCATGTGAATCTATTAACTCCTGAGAGAATAAATTTGTAAAGAGTAAAACGAGTAAGATGAAAATTCTAGTTATCATATCTAACCATTATTTTTGATTATCAAAATCCGGGAGTTTTACCATTTCCATTTGAAGAGTGTAGCTTAATCTTTTGAAAGAAAGTTTTTCTATTTCATCAATCAGAAGCCATCGTTTGTTATCAAGTTCAGTACATTTTATTCTGAATGATTCATAATCCTCTGGTTCCGGGACTGAATATTTTAATTGCATCCTTAGGGCTTTGAACCTTCCGTAGTTAAGGTGATAATGAAATGGATTTTTTTCAGTAATAAATCTTGTGTCTCTAATCGATTTCCATAATTCATCTGCGGCAAACCAAATTTCTCTTTGTTTTATTTCTCTAACAAGTTGCAGTTCGGTTTCTTTGTATTTAAGCAACGTATTAACTGATTCAACACCATATAATTTTACCATTGCATTAAAAAAACTGACAGTAGGATTGTAAGAATCTCCCTCCCACATGTATGCATTGGCCGTAAGTGTTGCAGCACGACTTGTTTCTCCTACACCATCGCCATTAATAAAAATTCCATTTCCGCCGGTTTTGCTTCCAAAATTTGAAGGGAAATTGTTATGATAAGGAGTGAACATTGTACGGGCAGTAAAATCGAGTTCTGAAAAAATAGAATTATCGAAAAGAAACGGAACGCGACCACTCAAATTATTTGTCCAGTCTTTAAGATCTTCATCAGTCAAAGTCCTGGTGCATACATAAGGACCAGTCCACATAATCTGGACATCCTTATTCATCTTATCGCCAATTATTTTTAAATCTCTTTTTAATGGTTTATAGGCCGCATCTTCCCATGGAGTATCAATATACAATTGCATATCACCATAATGCATTTCTTCATAAGTATAGAAAGCGGGACAATAAAAGAATTCTATATTCAGTTTATTATTCTTATTCCATCTTACCAGCTCATTTAGCAAATAAACATGAGCCTCCGCCATTGTACTGAATTTTTCCCTGTCTTTTTGAGATGGCAGAATATATCCTTCTCCAAACTTGAATGGAGGTGTATCATCAGCAAGAATCATAACCCGCTTAACACCCTTATTTCTGGCGGTACTAATGACATTTTTTATTTTTAGCTGATGATCTTTGTTAGAAATTTCGATCGGGTCACCTTTGTAAAGATTAAGAAGTAAAAGTCCTTCAACACCTCCAAACTTTTGGGACCAATTAGAGAATTGATCCAGGTTCGCAGCTAATTCGTCATCGAGTTTATCCCATGTGTAGTCAGTGTTATGAAAAGAAATTGTTTCTATTTTATTATGTATCATCCAATCAAGATCGTTTTGAATATGCTGTGGTATCGGTTTGCTGTTGAACATCCGTCTTTTAAATGATGGGTAATCTGTTACGTCTGCTTCGCGAATCATTATCCGGGAGTTATTTCTAATTACAAGTTGTGATAACGAAGCTGCGCTGTAAAGAATTCCTTTTAAGTCAGCACCTGAAAGCACAACGTCTATTATTTTGCCTTTATTCCATTTTATTGAATAAGATTGATCACCATATTTCTTAAGTAGTTCTGTGCTATTCCGGAAAGTGAAAATAATTCTTGCATTCGGTGGAATTGAATTTTTATTATTAATAAGCGGTAGAGCAGGATAGTTGAATTTTTGAATTAGATTATTAAAAGTTCGCGCGGCTCTCTCACCTTCCTTATTTGAATAAAAAATTACAGCAGCCGGTTTCCCGTTTTCGTCAAACAGATCATAATAACGATCTGAGTATTTTACTTCTACTGGTAATGGATAAATATCTGCTGTTTTATTTTCAATCCAGACAAACTTAACAGAATCTGCAATTAACCTTTCATCAATAGGGGCTGGTCGAGCAGGATCATTTTGTGCTATTACACTGTGTGAATAGGCAAGGAGATATAATAGTATGTAAAACGTTTTCTTGCTCATCAAATCTATTTTATTTTTAACTTATAAATAATTTCTTTCACAAAATCTCTTCCAGGAGGTTTTACTTTTATTATAATTGGATAACCTTTAAGCGAAGGGAGCGGTTGGGAATATTTTTCATGATCGGCTCCTAATTCAATCTCATAATCATCTTTTAACAATTCGAATACAAATTCTTTTTTGCCACCAAGTATTTCAACTCTCTTGCTATCTATTTGTTTAAATACTGTTGACGGATTTTGAATAATCGGTTCCACAATCTTTACTTCAGGTGTTCCGCCATGGAAACGCAACCTGATATTTTTTTCAATGTACTGATCAGTAAACTTATGCGTTAAAGTGTAAGCAACTCCATCTTCCCATCTATTTCTATCTTTCAATTCGCCAACAGTTGAGACAATGTATGCTCCATTTTCTTCACTCAATTCCATGTGAGAATCAAACTCATAAAGATTTGTGTAATATGCATTGGTGTCTGTAAATTCAATTCTTGGAGTAAGTGTTAATTTATTTTCAACTTCTGGATATTGATCTTCCCACTTATGATACTCTGTCTGACTTGACGCTTGTAAATAACCATATCCATCAACCCAAAGATTAGTAATCGAACCACCTGATGGTCGATGCATATACTTAAAATCCGCCCCTCTCCTCATATCCTTATAACGATACGAAGTAATTGATGCCATAAAATTTTTTGTACGAACTAAAGAGACATCAATGGTCTTGAAATATTTAGACCAACCAGTTTTCTGAGTTGGAATTGGTGGTGTATTGCCAATTCCTCGATCTCCAAATAGAATTGCCAGTGCAAGATTTTTAGCACGGCAAAAGGTTGGATAAATACATGGAGGTTCATTAAATAAAATATAATAGTGTGGACCTGATGTTAATAAACCTTTCTCGCGCATTGTCATAAAGTAATCCATGTTAGCTAACGCTGCAGTTCGGTAAACAGGATTTTCTTCTGCAAATAGTGAAAACAAAATTTGAGAACCATCAGCAGTAAAACTTCCATATGTAGTCCACTTACTGGATCTAACTCCCCATGAACCATCAGTTGAGCCATCAGGATAAATAAAGTAGATTAGTCGCTTAAGAGACTGTCTTACACAATCTTCTGCAATTTTATTATTTGTTAGTTTGGCATAAAGGGCAATTCCCCACATCGACATATCCATATTATAACCAAGGTCAATTCCATATTTTGTATCTCGAATTCTGTTTCCCTCCCCTGTCAAAAAATAGTCTTCATCAAATTTTGAAAGAACAAGACTTGCTAACTCATCAGCTTTCTTCAGATAAGCAGAATCAGGTATTAATTTATAAACAATTGCGAGTGTCGCCGTTGATGTTGCACAATAATTTATACTAGCAAAAACATGATTCATATTTATCACAAGCCAATCAGCAGCCTTCCTAATTGAATTTTCCCATCTAATTTTTTGTTTCTCTGTTAAATGTTCCTTAAGGATTGGAAACGAAACTGTAAGTGCAAGCAACTGATCGGTTGTAGTTCCAGTCCATTCGGAAGGGGTTTCGAACCATGAACCGTTTTCTTTCTGTTGATTAATTAGCCATTCTCCAGTTGAAATGGCAGATTTAAGATATTTCAAATCTCCGGTTTCTTGATATGCAACTGCTAAAGGTAGAACTGATTCTGAAGCACGTGTATGAAAGTCTTTGCATGCTTTGCAATAAAAAGCTCCAAACTTATTACTATTTTCATCTAAGTCCTGAATTTCTAATAAGTCTTTAACAAGAATCAATAGATTAGCTTTGAATCTTTCTTTAAGGTCAACGTTTCCTTGGGCGTAAGAACAGGAGTCTATCATAATTGAATTTATTAGGATAAAGGAGCTTGCAACTTGCAATATGGTTGCTATTTTTTTCATAAGAATTTACTTCTAAGAATGATGTATTGATTCTACAGCGCATTCGATTTCATAATAAAATTGTTCAAATTAACTATACTAATTCAACCAATTCTAGATACAAAAATCCCAAAACCTAAAATTAGGACTACAAACAATATTGCCAGTCCAAAACCGATTAAATCTATTTTATATCGTTTGAAACTAAATTTTGATTTCAAGGATAAAAGGTCTACCAATAGCAAACTATGACCTTCTTCTTCCAAGGATTTATTATTAAGTATTTGTTGTTGTTTTATGCTTTCACCTTCTAGCATTATATCAATATTTTTTTCTTTCAACTTATATTCTTCGCCAACAGGAGTATGAAGAAGAGTATAAAACTTATTCAATTGTTCTTCTGGTTCTTTTTTTGTAAACAAACTGACGATAATCAAAGAAGCAAAACCGGCTGGTAGATAAACAGCAATTTGATATTCGAAAGGTAAACCTAGACTCCAGGGTGTGTATTTACCAACATATAAAGAAACCAAAATAGTAACGATTAAACTTGCCCATACACCATACCTATTTGCGCCTTTCCACATAATTCCTACCCAAAAAGCAATTCCAAAGAATGCGGTAATTTGCCAAATATATTTTAACCCATCCACAACAGTTGGAATGGTTAGAGCAACCGTAACACCGCCAACAACAACAACCAAAGAAGAAATACGTGCTATACGTAACTTTTCTTTTTCAGTTGAATTGTTATGCCCAAGACGAGTATAAAAATTGCGTGTAAACAGTGCTGACCCACCAACCATATAATTATGACAAGCAGCTAATACAGTAGCAATCATAGCTGATATCATTAAACCGACAAATCCAACAGGGAGTAAATTGATTACTGCTATACCAAAAGCAAATTCCCTCTTTTCACTTGGTAAGCCGGGGAAAAGTGCCGCAGCAAAGACACCGACAAATGCCCATCCAAGCGTTGCAAACCTTTTCGTAAAATTTCCATAAGTCCATCCTGTCCTACAATTCATTTCTGATTTACCAGATCCATTGACTGCCATGTGATGTGGAAGAACAGAAACACCAACTAATGCGTTAACAATTAGCATTATTATAAAAAAGAGAGTTACTTCTTCGGGGGCGACAAAACTAAACATATGTTCCGGAAGCTTTGATTTTATGGCTGATATACCGCCACCAGCATTAAGTGCAAAAGGAATAATTAGAAAGGAAAGCAAAATAATTAATACTCCCTGAAGGAGATTAACTATTAATGCGGAAGTAAGGCCACCAATAACACTGTAAGAGAGAAAAAATATTGTTAATGCTATAACAATAACCTCAGCCGAAATTGCACCTCCTGTAATAGCTTCGAGAGAAACACCTGTTGCCTTTAGTATAAGACCAACCTCCCCGATAAAGTACAATAATCCCATTACCGAATATGCAGACCCTAATTTTGAACCATATCTTTCCTGAAAAAAATCGCCGATAGTTACATATCTTAATCTTCTATAAACTGGTGCAAGTAACCAATAAACAGGGGTTGAAAAAAGGTAGAGCCATTGATACCAAATCCCAGCTAAACCAACTTGATAAGTTGCACCTGAAACAGCAATTGCCTGAGCAGTATGAGTCCCCGCACCGAGAGCATTTGCTATCTGCATAATTTTATTTCCGCGGCGACCACCCAAAAAGTAATCACCGGATGTGGACACCTTTTTTTTTGCTTTCCAGCCTAACCAAATTACAGCAAAAGCGTATAAAGAAATTACAAGCAGGTCTATTAATGAAATTCCAAACATTGATTATTCTAATTTTTTTGAAGAATTATTCCATAATCTTTTTAGAAGGAAAGCTGCTGACTTTGGTTCGCGTGAACGAGTAAATACGCCTTTAAGATTTAACACCACTCTCCTAAAATGTTGGGGTGTTTTAAAATCTGCAAAGTTCCATACATGCTCACCTATTGTGTATTTTTTTGACCTAATAAGTTTAATATAAACCTCTATAAATTTTTGCTGATATTCTTCGGTGAACATTTGCGTTGATAAACTATGATATCCAGGGACTGTATCAACACCAAACTCAGTAAAAAATATGGGTTTCCTGTATTTCTTATAGATCAAATCCATTTCATCGCTTAAGATTTTTGATGCTTCCTCAAGATATCCTGGATACTCATACCATCCGTAATATCTATTTAAAGAAATAACATCAGAATATTCGAACACAGGATCATTTACTCCTGCTCTCGTACAATTTGGTACTGTAACTGGTCTGGTATTATCTAATTCCTTAGTGTATCTAAAAATTTCTTTCCAATACTTTTTTGATTTTCCATTATAGTATCCTTTATCTCCAACTAAATTTGGTTCATTCCCAACTGCCCACATGATAACGGATGGATGATTATGATCTCTTTCAATTAGTCTTTTTATATACTCTTTATGAGTATTTAATGTATTATTATTTACAAAACGAAAATCTAAAGAGACTGCCGGGACTTCATCAATAACAAGAAAACCTTTTCGATCTGCATATTGCATAATCTCTTCAGAGTATGGATAATGGGAGGTCCTAAACGAATTAGCATTTATCCATTTCATCAATTCAAAATCTTTAACTATCAAAGGAAGAAACAAACCTTTACCAATTATTGAAAAATCTTCATGCTTACCAAATCCTTTTAAGTATATTTCTTTACCATTAATAAAAAGTTTGTTTTGCTTAAGCGAGACTTCTCTAACTCCTATTGGTAGAGTATATTCGTCAACTAATTCCTGTTTTTCAAATAGTTGAATTTTAAGATCATATAAATATGGGTTTTCATTGGACCAAAACTTACAATCGTTAATTAATAAATTAAGTTTGGTTTTACCATCTACTAAGCTAGACTTATTGGATATATTTTTCTTCCCGCTTAATATTTCCGCAACAATAAAACCTTCTTTATTATTATTTACATAAACATCACATTCAATAATTCCTAAGTTGTTATCAGCTATTTTTGTATTTACTTTTATTTTTTGGATGTGAAATGATGGTGTGCTGACAATTTGAATAGTTCTATGAATTCCTCCATATGGAGAAAAATCAAAGCGTGTTGGAGGATTAGTTTCCTCTCGCAATCTTTTTTCTTCTCTAAAGTGTTTTGGTGTAATCCCCTGTGGAATGGAATCAATTGAAAGCTCATTATTTACAAGGATAACTATAAGAGCTTCCTTACCAGGGATAACAAACTTTGTAATTTCCAATTCAATTGGAAGAAATCCAATCTTATTTTCACCTACTAACTTCCCGTTAATCCAAATTTTCGAATTATAATCAATTGATCCTATTCTTATAAAAATTTTTTTACTCTTAGATTCATTTGGGAGGAAAAACTTTCTTGAGTACCAAGCATTTCCGGTATAATGAAGTAAACCAAGTTCTTCTAGTTGTTCATTCCAACTACCAGGGACAGCTATTGTTGTATCAGTTGTAAATCCATTGAACCATTTTCTTTTTTCACCAATTTTTCTCGGATCAATCTTAAAGTTCCAAAGTCCAGATAAATCAATAATATTTCTAAAATTATTAACTATAGGATAAAGCATTTTGTTCTCTCAATTTAATAGAATAAGAAATTAACTAGCTTGTAACTCTTTGTTCTGAAATTTTTTCTTTGCTCCGCAAGATTCTCTGATAACCAATGCTGGTTTTAGAATAGTCCTGTTTCCTATGTCACTTCCGTTAATTCTTTTTTGAATAATATCAACAGCAAGAAAACCAATTTTTTCAACTGGTTGGGCAATGGTAGTCAACGGTACTGAAGCTATAGCAGCAGCTTCAATACCATCAAACCCTACAATTGCTATATCATCTGGGATGCTAAATCCTTCTTCTAAGAGAGCATTTTCAAAACCAACAGCCATTAAATCACTGTGAATAAATAATGCATCCGGTTTTGGATCAAGATTTTTAAAGTTTTTTCCAAATTGATATCCTTGAACATATCTATCATTGATAAATTCAAAATTTTCATCACCTGTGTAATAGATAAGTTTAGAATCAAATGGAATATTGTATTCTGATAACGCTCTGTAATAACCATTTTTTCTTATTTCACTGAGTAGGTTTCCTCTACCAACATGAAGAAAACCAATTCTTTTATAACCCAGTCTAATTAAATGCTCGGTAGCTAAAAATCCTCCGTATTCATGATCGGATCCAACATACCAATACTCTGGATCGTGCATGTACGAAACCATAACATACGGGAAATTTTCTTCGTGCAATCTTTTAATATAATCTGTAGCCCTATATTGAAGAGAGAGTGAGGCAATAATAATACCGTCGACACCTAAATTTCTAAATCTGTTAATTTGTGCTTCTTCTTTTTCCATATTGTTAGAAGAACTGGAGAGTAAAAGAGTAAAGCCGAGTTCATTTGCCCTTTCTTCAATATAATGAACCACATAAGAAAAATAAGGATGTTTAATATCTCTTAATACAAGTCCAATAGTTTTATGGGCAGAGAGATCAATCTTTTTTGCAGAAGGTTCAGCAACATATGTTCCTTTTCCAATACGTGTGTACAAAACACCTTCATTGACAAGATTATACAAAGCTTTCTTAATAGTAATAAGACTAACTTCGTACTCCTTAGCTAGGTCGCTTTGCGAAGCTATCTGCTGACCGGGTAACAGAACCCCTTTTTGAATTTTATTTTTTATATCTAATTCAACTTGTTCATATAAAGGAGTTGGATCTAATGGATTAATCCCTTTGCCCATTTTATTTGACCTTTTTCTTATTATTTAATTAATATCATTTTCTTTGCAGAAACAAAATTATCAGTAGTTAATTTATAAATATAAACACCAGTTGAAACTTGATTACCATACAAATCAGTACCATTCCAAGTAGCGTTATACGTGCCAGCATTTTGATATTGATTTACAATCGTATTAACAAGTTGTCCCAAAGTATTAAAGATTTCTACCTTAACATTACTTGCCACAGGTAAAGAATATTTAATATTAGTAGTAGGATTAAATGGATTTGGATAATTTTGTTCCAGAATAAAATCAGTAGGTAATTCAGTTACAGCATCTACATTAGTATTAATTCCGAACCATGACGTTGCACCAAGAGGTTTACCATCTGTTCCGTAAGAGAAACTCTTATAAGTTGTTGCATAAGAAAAATCATATGTCCCATTGGAGCGAATATTAATTGCAGTTGTTCCAGAACCTCTCAATGGATCATTCCAATAAAGAGGAATAACACTTTTTAATGAAGGAGGTGGCGTTTTGAATTCTATATATTCAGCAATGTTGGTATTATCAAAACCTGATGCATCCACTAACGCCTTTGTATAATCATCATACCACGGAATAACAACTACCCCCGAAGGATAAGCTGAATAATAATCGCTTGATATCATAAAATTATTGTTCCTAGATAAAAACTTTTGAGTAACACCCTGAAAAACTGAGTTTGTCAAAGGCTTCATTGTAATTTGGCAATCTGTAGAAGTTACTTCTCTTCCTAAAAATCCGCAATTTATTACTAGATTATTGGTGAATGTAAGGTCAGCACATTCACCCACATCTAATAATCTAAATCCAGTATGAACAAAAGTATTATGGTTAAAAAATGCTTTTTTAATATAACCACCACCATCTCTCAAGAAGCGCGAAGCGATACTATAGATTGTACAGTTTTCCACATAAAGAATATCCATATCAACCCCTCTATCATCAACACCTCTGCCATTATTCCAATCAGATGCTGCATTCCTCATCGTTGAATTTCGCAAATAAATTTTTGCTAATTTATTATCGGTTCTGATAATTGATTGAGCTGTATTCTCTAAAAAGCAATCATCAATATTTAGTGTAACATTATCAGCACTTATGCGAAGAATTTGACTAAGATATGCCCCTAATTCATCTTTTGAAGTAACATAAAGCCCTTTAAGTGATAAATCGGCTTTTATTCTAAATGGAATATCTGTTACACCACCGGAACCAACTGCAGGAATTAACTGTGGACGTGACCCGGTACCAGCTTCAGCTTCAATTTTTAAAGGAGAAGTAACTTCAATTGAACCGTTTAACAAATAGACACCAGTAGGACCTCTTTTAAGTCTGAAAATTACATTTGGATTTGTGTTGTTTTTAATTGCATCATTAAGAGTTGAGAACCCTGGAGGAACATCAATGTAAGTCTGAGCTAAGGAAGCTACTGGAAAGACTATCAGCGAAGCCATTAACGCTAATAGTATTACACTTAGTAATTTGTTAATTTTCATTTGACCTCCATACAATTTTAATTGATTGTTTTATTTTTTTCGAGTAACTAGAGTTTATATTTTATTCCAATATCAGCGGTCCACCCGAAAAATTCTTCCCGCGTTGGAAAACTTTGAATACCCAGATATGACCTATCTGCCACATTTGAAATATTATTTACATTTAAGAAAATACTAAACCCTTCGAAAATTTTTTGTTGAATAGCCAAGTCCCATCTCCAAAATTCATTCATGTAACCATCAAGTTCTTCTCTCGGACCAACAAATGAAAGGTTTTTGCCTTGGAATGAAAGTGAAAGCCTACCCGAAAATCCACCCTTTTCATATCCAATAGCAATATTACCAAGCTTATCAGCTTGCCCTGGCATAGGGCCTGATCTGACTGTATCTATTATTGTTGGTGCGTAAGGAGGTAAAGGACTACGTGGTCCAATCGCAAAATATGGGAAGTAAGTTTTGGATTTCATTAACGAAAGATTTGCGTAAAATACAATTCCGTCAAATGGGCTTGGAAGCAAAGTCATATTTGCTTGAAGCTCAATTTCTATTCCATATACTATGGAAGCTGATTCCGCATTTACAGCTTGGGTAAGCATAAATCCATTATATTTTCCACCATCTTGGATTCTTGTTTTTCTTATATAATCTATGTCCCATAGCTTTTTATAAAACCCACCAATTGTAAACAAACCATACTGGTTATAAATGGAAAAGAATAAATCATAATTCCACACTTTTGTGTGTTTTAGGTATGGATTTCCTTTTTCAATTGTTATATCCAAATAACTTACTCTTTCCCAGGGAACAAGATTGAAATAATCTGGACGCGCTAATGTTTTAGTAATTGCTGCTCTTACATCAAACCAATCGGTTACATTATATTTTAGTTGAATCATTGGTAAGAATTCATAATATGTTTTTGAGCCGGTAGTATCTTTTACATTTACTAGATCCGGGGTTTCATCCTCACCTGATTTTGGAGTACCAAAGATGCTTTTATAATCATTATAAGTTCTTTCCATTCTTACACCAGGCAAAAAGATTAGTTTGGGAGTAATTTTCAATTCCGACATTACATAAGCAGCGAAAATGCTTTCGTTAGCTTCATAATCTTCTAAATTGATTTCATTATTTAGTATGTAAAGATCTTTTCCGCTTCTTAACTTTGCATAGCGTAAATTGTTCAGCCAATCCATTAACATTCCTTTATCCAAAGTTGGTCCGAAAGCATATTTCCCTTCTAAAAACTTTCCAACTTCATCCTTAGGTGATAGAAAGTTGCTCATTAAAATATTTCTGCCTCCTGACAATGCAAAAGTTCGATAAAATTTTTCAGGACTTACATAAATGAATCTACCTAAAGAATCAATATTAAAATTGGAAGTCCAATATTGAGTGTTATCTCGGTTTCTTGTTTTCAATCTATATTTTGCTCCAAACTTTAGAAAACCAGCAATATCATTTCCCAAATCAAAATCAATCCTGGTATTAAATTGGGCTGTTAAATTTTTATCTATAACATTTCGGGTAGTAATTGAACTTTCTTTAAAAGTTGTCTCACTAATATTATTTTTTGCACCAAATGGAATTAATTCAGGACCTTGATCATCAATTAACTGATTAGTAAATGGCGATAATTCCTGAAATCTATTAAAAAATTCAAATGGAGTTTGCTGATTAGATTCGGAAAATGACGCAAGCCAATCAACTTGGAAGATCCCAAAATTATGTTTTCCTTCTAAATTAGAAGTTATTATTTGTAAATCAATATCTCTTTTCAAAAAATCATATTCTACACGCGCAACACCTAGTCTATACCTTTTTCTCCTTCTTATTTCATCCCTTTCAGTTTTACTCCAAAAAGTACTGAAGAAAATATTTCCGTTATCAAGGTCATAATCCAATACTAAGCTCAGTCCATATCGATCTCTTATCTCTTTTCTGTCGATAAGATTTAAATTTTCTACTTTTATTTTTGCTCTTGTTTCAGTTCCAACTTTTTCGCTACCGAAATTATAAGAAACATCCTGTGCATCCGAGCTTCTATCGGCTCTTTGAATATTTGCAGTAAACACTGCTCCTAAAGTATTATTAAAAAATCTGTCACTAACACTAATAGAACCTCTATAAGGACCATAAAATTTTTCGTGGGAACCATATCCCCCTTGTAATTTAACATCAGTAATAAATTTATCAGGTGCCTTTTTAACAACAAAATTAATTGTGCCTCCAATAGCATCTGCATCTTTATCGGCAGTAAGCGATTTATAAACTTCAATACCAGCAAGCATATCAGGTGAAATAGAGCTTAAATCAACCGATCTGTCTTGTTCATCTGTAGAAGGGATTTTTACATTATTTATAGTAATATTATTGTACTTTGCTGATAATCCTCTAACTATTACCTTTTGACCTTCACCTGCATTGCGTTGAAGAGAAATTCCGGGTAATCGCGCAAGTGTTTCCGCTGCGTTTTGATCGGGTAGCTCTTGAATTTTATCTCTGGATACAACATTAACAATTGTATTCGAAGTTAGTTGTTGATTTATCGCCGCTTGTTGTCCTTGCAGTTGACCAGTTACGATTACTTCTTTACCTTCAATTACAGCCGGTTTTAATGCAATTTGAATTTCAACCGTTTTTCCTTCTATAACATTCACGGTTTCTTCAACGGTAATGTATCCTACATATTTGATAACAAGTGTAACATTGCCCGAAGGTACTTGATTTATCCTGAACTTCCCTTCATCATTCGAAGCCGTTCCAATCGCAGTATTTTTTATGAAAATATTTGCACCCCAAAGAGGACTATTATCGGTGGCATCTAAAATTCGGCCAGAAATATTTCCTTTATTTTGTGCGAAAGAATTAAAACTAAAAATTAAAAGTAAAGAATAGACTAAATAAAAATTTCTGAATAGATTATTTCGAATCATGAGTCCTCCGAATTCGAAAAATTGAAAAGTAATTACGTTCCACTTTTTAAAGCATACTTGGTATACCTGGTAGTCCAATAATACTTAGATAAAATTTTTATGTCAAGAAAAATCTTTCAGTGAAGAAAAGAGATTTAAATAATCCTTATTATCTTCATAATAGAATATCTCTTTAGCATCTTTCTCGTTCATTGGAGGTAAATAAATACATCTTTTAACTACAAATGGGTAGGTATAAACAAAGAAGATATTTTTCAGAATTGTACTTCAATATTACTTCAGCAAATATGTATCCGAAATATTAGGTTCGCTAACTACTTATAATACAATAAGTTACAGATGAAGTACTTTCAAGTAAATATTATGATAATTGATTTGTAATCAGCCGGTCGGCGGTTCAAATCCGTCCGCTAGCTCAAAGCCCTCTGCTTTTAGAGGGTTTTTCATTTTAAAATCTAATTTCAATTGTAACTTTACCTGACTATAATGGATAAAGTGACTTACCGTTTGGAAAATTCAAATTCACACTAAAATTCATTTACAATTTCAACTTTTACTTGACTTTCCTGAAATATTGGCAATAAAATCTTCCCTAATCGGACTAAAAACATCAACCAGAATGCCTTCTTCTAAACAAACAACTCCATGCTCTATATTGGGAGGTATGTAAAAACCATCTCCACCAGAAAGTATTTTTGACTCATTCCCTATAATAACTTCAAATTTTCCACTAACAACATAAGTTGTCTGACTGTGTCTATGTTTATGGCGAGCACCTATTCCCCCTTTATCGAACTTAACCTGAACCATCATTATTTCTTCATTATAACCAAGAAACTTTCTTTGCATACCAGAAGCTACTTTTTCCCATTCTAATTCGTCAGACTTTATAAAAAGATTGCTTTCTAATTTCATTATAACCTCAAAAGGGAGTAATATTCTTGCGATTATTTAAATCACCATCAAAAATAATTTATCGCGATTAACTTTTTATTTATTTAACGTTCAACTCTTCCAGAGCCACCGCTTTTTATAAGTTTCTCAACTTCATCAACAGATACATGATTAAAATCACCAGGAATCGTTTGCTTAAGACACGATGCAGCGACTG
>Ga0101944_10000849_pt1 | contig 79890 bp, 78 predicted proteins | sample DewCreD2012metaG_FD_75245 | JGI IMG/M metagenome (GOLD analysis project Ga0101944, IMG submission 75245) | Hot spring sediment bacterial and archeal communities from British Columbia, Canada, to study Microbial Dark Matter (Phase II) - Dewar... ... | reverse complement strand
CTCCGTGGCGAATGGTGACCTTTCCAGTCTTAAGATCGACATCGTTGATGATCAACGAACACAACTCAGTCGCGCGAAGTCCAGTGTCCAGCAACATCAATACAATCGCCTGGTCACGGTTAGCGCTCGGCCGGCGCATCACAAACTTCTTCCTTTCTTCAGTTTGCGATTCTCGCGAGTAAACGCAAGCCTTGAGAATTTTTTCCACATCCTCTTTTGTAAATGTTTCAACAGGATGTTTTTGAAACTTGGGTGCTGTGATTTCTTTTGCGGGATTGGGAAATTTGAACTCCACCTGCAACCATCCGAAAAAGGAGCGGAAAGTTACCCAGACATTTCGGATGGATTTGGCGGACAGCGGCTCGGAGCTACCGTTCCAACGTCGCGGTTTATACTCGGTTCGCAACCAGGCCATGTAGCCGGTCAAATCGGAAGATTGAATTTCCGACACCTCTCGGTCTCCAATGTATTTCAACCAATGACCAAGAGTGAACTCATAGGAGGTAATTGTGCGTTGGCTTAATCCCTCTGCTGTTTTGAATTTTAGGAAGCCATCGATGGCTTTGGATAAGGAAAGTGAAACTTTGGATTTTGACGTACCCGGCGAACTGCGGTTCATAAGAAATTCCTCCATTTTTGGAAAAATGTCTACCGCTGTGTGCCGGGCTAACGAAAAACCAGAGCCCGACGGACTCTGGTTTGACTCTAGTAGCGGGGAGTGGATTCGAACCACTGACCTTCGGGTTATGAGTCAAAATCCTGAATCCGTGCCATTTGTGCGGCGGGCTCTGCAAATCAGCCGACCTGACGAACTCTGGTCTACGCTTGCCGGGCACGCTGCGGTAGCTAATCGATGTTCGTATAGTATCTGTTTTACCTGGGTTCGTCAAGTACTTTTTCTTGCTTTTCTTCAATCCTATTTCCAATTCAATTTATTCAAATCTATTTTCTCATGGGGGATGCGTCCTCCCTGATTCAATAATCGTGAATCGTACTATTAGTTGTTGATTCCCCAGTCATGGGTGTTCCACAATCTCATTAAGCCTGCATAAGGTAAGGGCTAATCCTTTCCCCCTGCCCGTCTATTTGCGCACCTGTTTGCCGGCTAATTTTATAAGGTTCGGAGAGCCATTCAAGATGCCAGGTAAAGACTTAGATTATTTTATTGCTCAAGATAAAAAGAACCCCGTTGAACTTCGAGGCTACGTTTGGAAAGTCATTATGGATCCAACCAGGGTCGATGATGATCCGGGAATGTTCTTTGGGAGGTTGTTTCGAATGATCGATATACGCCTCAACCGGGACGAGAAATCAACCTGGCCGGAAGGAATCGTGTTTGAACACATTACCTCAGGATGCCGCCTTACTTATAAAGATGGCTTGTTGATGGATTTGACAAATTCCAAAGTCATTCAGAAAAAACCAAGAATCCGTGATCGCAGCCGGCGGTCAGGTTGCCGAAACCAAACAAAAGGTGAAAGCATGGTGCGAAAACCAAATCAAATTTCTTCAAACAGTCAGATGCGTAGGTTTGTGTTAATGCGAGTGGAAGACCTCACCGGCGTTTCAGGGACTGGTGAGGTAGCAGAAGGAACTGTATTTAGCAGTGGCTTGGCAGTCATTCACTGGCTCAGGGAACCTTATGCCATGGGTGTTTATCAGACTCTCGAAGATGTCATTTCTGTCCATGGTCATGAAGGTCGAACACAACTGCAATTTATCGATTAAGGAGAAATCAAATGACCACAAAAATCATCACTATATCGAACCAGAAAGGCGGGGTAGGAAAGACAACCACCGCCGTAAATCTGGCACATGCTCTCACTCTGAAAACTAAACAAGTGTTGTTGATTGACCTTGATCCTCAAGGACAGTGCGCAACCAAGTTGGGTATGGATAGCCAAATGGGAACGTATTATTTTCTGACAACCCAACCAGGCTCTCCAAGTGAAATAACATTTATCCGCCAATGGGTCCGTGATACAGGTCGTGATTTCTTACAGTTGATTCCAGGGAACTCAATGACCTCCGCTGCGCAAATGATGTTGGGTGTCCAGGATCAACCAATCTCCTATATAAAAGGTCTACTAAAAACATTCACTAAAGATCGGTTTGATTACATCATTTTCGATACCTCCCCATCAGTGGGTGGTTTACAGGAACGTGCAATCTGGGCGGCTGACCTGGTGATTGTTCCTACGGCAACAGAATTCGCATCATTAGATTCGTTAGCGAAGACAGTCACAACCATCCAAACCTTGAGGGACAAAAAGAATTGGCAAGGGGGATTGCTGGGGATATTACCCACCTTTTTCGATAGTACCAACGAGTCGCGTGACTCACTTCAGGATCTGCAGGCAACATTCAGCGACAAGGTGCTTTCCCCCATTCATCGGGCGACTGTCTTGCGTGAATGTTGGTCTGAGGCAAAGACCATTTTTGAGTATGCGCCAGAAACGCGGGCTGCCGAGGAATATAAAGCTTTGGCAACTCTCGTATTGAAATATTAGAGGTCACGATGGCAAGGCGAGACGCATTTACAGGTCTACGTGATCCTAATCCAATAACCGAGGTTGAGGAGGATCAACAGCAAGTAACCACGATGCTCCAGCGACAGCCCTTGGATTTAATTCCCATGGCAGATTTCAGGAAGAAAAGATCCCGTAAGTGGGAACAGGTTCATCGGCTTGAAACTGTAACGTACCGGGGAATTCCTCAGCAGGTTGTGGATTTGATTATCAAAGATGCTCAGTCTCTTTCGGTTCCTAGAGATGAAGTCGTTAGGGCGTTCCTTGAATATGGCGCAAGGCTTTACCGCAATGGTGAGATCAAACTTTTAGCGTACCCCAAGGCGCAGCGAATGACTCTGTACTCTGAAGGCGATAAAGGAAGCACCATCTTGCCTGCTCAAAAACCGACAAACCATAAATGGTTAGCTGATGCATTCCCGGTTCCAGATAAGAAAGCTGGTGGAGCCAAAAAGAAAAATTTCAGGAAAGACCAAAAAGCTGTCCCCCAATGGGAAGCAAGAGCGACATTCCGAATTCCAGCCTTATTAAAGGAAGAAGTTCGGTCGATCGCGCGGGAGCATACTTTACCGGTCGGAGAAGTTGTCTGTTTCTTCGTTATAGAAGGTTCACAGGCTTTTCACAATGGAAGCTTAATCCTGCAACCATCTCCTAAGACAATAGGGAAGACTTTATTTCTGGAGTGATGCTAATGGCCTCTAACCTTTCCTGGAAAATCAACAATTTCATTTTCACTCCAAGAATCATGTCTGCGTCCATGCTGACGTGCCGCAGACGTGTTGCTGACATGCCGCAGACGTTGACGCAGACGGAGTTGCTGACGTTGAAACCACAGGAAACCCGTAAAGGGGTCTTTTCTGGAAGAAATGGGATAACTACCGTTCTGCCAACAAAGGCTGTAAATGTGCCTTTATTTCGCTTTATTCGAGATTGATTTTTTTTATCAATAGGGATTTCTTTTATGAATGCAGTCGTTGAATTTTCACCGCAGAAAGCCTGGCAAGCGGCAATTTCTAACCTCGAAATGGATATGTCGCGGGCGGCTTTTAGTACATGGGTGAAGCCAACCCATCTGGTGGATTTTTCAGATGACACCTTTGTAATCGGCTGCATGAATTCGTATGGCCGCGAGTGGTTAGAAAACCGATTAACGACCACCCTGCAGCGATTCCTAATGGGGGTGATGAACAGAGAGGTTAAGGTTCGTTTCGTTGTTTGTGACCAGGAAATTGATGATGGGGATGATCTCACTCAGGAAGTTGATCCAGACCAGGAAGATTCTCAGGATAATCCCATTGTGTTGGATATCCACTACAGCTCCATCCGGAATTTCCTAATTGAGCCAAGTCGAGTAGTTCGCTTACCTGTATATTACCTGCGCTGGCTGCCATACGTTGGTTCGCAAGCTATTTTCTTGATCATGGCATTATGGCAGGAGTATTACCTGGCGAGCGGTGGAAAGGCTCGGAAAGGGAGCTGTAAAGTTGCCGTTCGGGCTGAGCGTATTTGCCAATGGGCTGGGATCAGCCGGGCTCAGTTCTTTCGCTTACTGCAACCCGGCAGAAGTCTGGGATGGTTTGCGAGAAAAATTGACACCGATCATGAAATAGATAAGCGCTCAGGTAGAGCAAAAAAGTCCTCCAACAAATATGAACTATTCGAATCCCCACTGACACCCGGGGATGCCGAAGACTTGAAGACCTTTTTGCTTGCTCATGGAATCCAGGATTCCCCTGAGTCCGCGTTGCAATTCGCTATCAACACGAATCCAAAGGACATCTTGCATTATCCGGTGCGGTTGCCTCAGGAAGATTTCAACAAAATGGTTCCACACTATCTGACCGTTCAGGATGTCATCCGGGAGTTGATTGGTCACCGGCTCGATGGAGAACTTGGGACCCTGGCAGATCAGCTTGCTGACCGATTGTTAGGTCAGGGGGATTTCATCCTGGTCACGTGGTATTTTCTCAAAAACTGGTTACCGGTTCTCGGAGCAGATGCTGCCATGTTTGTCCTGGTTTTGCGCAATCTGTGCTACTTCAATGATGAGACAGGCGAGATCCGAGATGCGGTCTGGATTGAGGGTGGATATCAAGCTATCGCAAATCGTCTAGGGATCAATAACGCTCGTGTGGTGGCGAACTGGCTTCCAGCCTGGATTGAGAGAGGAAAACGTAAGGATGAATTAAGTGATCGTACCGTTGATGAATTTTCTCGCCGGCAACGTCTTCAGGATCTATTAGCTCTTTTTGTTGAGCGCATTGATCATCGGATCAATTCTGAGGGCAGCTATAGTTGGAAATTCAAGGTACAGAGGATTGATCCACTTACCCCACAACATCAAGCCATCCAAAAGGCTGTTTCGTCCCTTCTTGTGAAATCAGAAGATCATTGTGTTCAAGACGAATTAGATTCTTGGATCACTTTATTGGGCAATGGTTGTTTCGAGACTGTCAAAACAGAACCAAAGGTTGTTTTGGGACTCTCAGATTTAACCAAGGATTGTTCTGAGACTTTCAAAGGCATCCTCAATGATTGTTTTGCGATGCTCGACCCGGGAGCCAAGGGTTGTTTTGAGACCCTTTTAAAGATTCTCAAAAGCTTTAAAGATTCCCCAAAAGAAAAAGATACCTCCTCTACCCAAGATACATCGATTTTGCTGAACGATCCAACCAGTCAATCGGTGGCGGTAGTGACTGATTCGAGTGGAAATTGGTCATTAGATAAATTATTGGTGCGCGCAGACAAGAAAAATCGGCAGGCTTTACTCGATCAGGAAAAGAATGCTTTACCTTTTGTTTCCTGGATCATTCATGGCGCTTCCCAACCCAACATCCAGAATCCGTACAGTCTGGCCATTGCCAAGCTAAAAGAAAATCCTGGAGTCGGTGCCGGTGGAGCCAGTGAACGCCTGGCTGCATTACAGCCGCGAAATCTTGCCAGCCTGATTGAGCAGTCATTCACTTTTTATTCTCCAACCGATCAAAATTGGCGACTGCTTTTTGCAGCAGCGAAAAGGGATCGTATCCGGCTTTTAGCGGATGCGCTGGGATTGGTTCTGGATATCGAGGAGGAAACAGGTTGGATGAGTAATTAAGCCAGAAGCACTTTGTGGGCTACCGATTTCAAACAAACATTCATAAAAGGAGACAACGAATTATGGCGCAAGGAAATCTTACGTGGCAACGGGGCGACATCACCGGGGATATCTATTTTGATTATCTGCGTCCCCAGAATCAGGACCCTATCCCTTATGTTCGCCTGTATCTGATGATCGATGGCAGCCCGGAATCAAAACCGGTGAAGGGATTACGAGTGCTGGTCTATGGCACCCTGGCTGAATTGGTGTACGGACATGTCCAGAAAGGCAGCCGTATCGGTGTTGAAGGGCATATTCAACTGCGCTACCGGCCAAACACGACGACTCCTGTATTTGAAGTCGTTGCCGAACGAGTTGAATTTATTCGCAATATTGATTATGAACGCGGAAAACAAGTGATTGCAGATTTAAAAAAGCGTGGAAAACGAAATTCCGTTACCGATCTGGAAATCATCACACAAATCCTTGAAGTTGGAGAATTAGGTCATGACAGTGAATAATCCTACTGAACCGGAAATCCAGATCTCTGAAGAAAAACTACAAAAACTTGGTTGGATACTGTTCGGTCTTGCGGTGATCTTTACGATTATTGGTGGATTCGTTTCTCCATTGGATGAACAGGGAAAACCGGTTCTTCTCTTGCCGGAGGTAAAAGCAGTGGAAGATTACAGAAAGGCAGCACAATCATGGATATCTGAGTTGAACATATTGGATAGCGAGATCGCTCACATTATTGCCGCTGACCAACAAGGCGATCTCTTTTCACAGTCCAGATCCGCCCAACAAACTCTCCAGCACGCTGTTGAGCTTGCTCAACAGGTAGATCGGACCCGAGTACCCCCAATTGGTATGGGTATGCATGAGCAAATGCTCTCGACAACGCTGAGTTATCTTGAAGCTGCTCGCAGCGCTCTATAGTGGGTCAGCGCGCCAGAGCAAGAAAATCAGGACCAGGCTATCCAATTACTTGAAGATGCTCGGCAATTGAAATCGGAATTGGAGAAAAACAAGTGGTTGATCTCACGTTAGAAGAATTCCAACGAAATCAGTCTACTCGAATCTCCAGAGAAATCATCGGGCAAAGTGAGGAGCACGAGCAAAAAATGCAAGCCAATGCTCAGAAATTATGGGAAAATGCCCACAAGCATCTTGTCGCACTTTTAAGGTTTCTGGATCAGGATTACGATGAATCCTGCGAAAAAGCGACCCGACCCCTGGAATCGTTTAGCGATGATGACCTGGCATATCTGATTCATGTTCGACTGCGAGCTTTGCAAGGGCCAGCATCGAAGAAAATTGAGCCAGTGAAAATAAATGAAGTAAAACAGCGGTTGATAGAACTCAATCAGAAATATTCTGATCTGGAACAAGAACTCATTGCCACACAGGAATCGAAAAAGAAATTGCAGGCAGAGAAAGCGGCACTGGAAGCCCACTTAGCTGCCCTTCGACAGATTCAGAAAGGTGATGTAGCCCAGAATATTCAACCCCCAAAAACGGACAATGATGAATCGAAGAACCTTACACCTGTTCCAGATTGGGTAAAAACCTGGCAGTCCACCAAGAACTTTGAAAAAACATCAGCTGTTATCTTGGTGATGGGCGATATGGGGATTGCTTTACGACCATCCATCATAAAGCAGATGGCAAAACGCCTTTTCTTATCAGTTGCCAACAAAAACCTGGATGAAGCCTTGAATTTGTTGATGGCACCGGAAGGAAATGAATTCCCAATCCTGGTTGAACAAATTAGTGGTGTTGTTGAGCAAGGTTCTAGCTCGGGTGGAAATCAGCCTGCAGTGCTGCATTTGACTCAGGATGGTCAAGTTGCATACCAGGTATTAACTGGAAAAAATCCTAAGGAGAATGAATTTAATACCTTAATAAAACACCATTCTTCACCGGAGCATACTATTCTGAATATTCAAGCTGGGGAAATCCTGGTAGATGAAGGTTATAGAATTCAAGGACGGGCACAAGCGATCAACTTGTCGAATGGCGAAACCTATATCCCGGATATTACTGCAGTGGATTCCAAAACAGGCGAGGTAATATTCGTCGAAGTGGAACGGGATGTGAGTAAAGATCAACTATCCCGAAAAACGAAATGGATGAAGCTGTATGAAGCCTCAAATGGAAACCTGTATGTTTTTTGTGATAATCTGAACTGCCAGAGAGCTATTCAGGGAGAAATCAACCTTGCGTTAAGTGGGTTAAATTACAACTCTTTTCTGACGAATCTACACGGATTACGAAATGGGAAGCGAGCAACAAAGGATGGAAGCATCTGGTTTTCTCAAAGAAGAGCAAATGAAAAATAGAACGGTGTGCACTCCGTTCTTACAACACTGTTCCTCTAGAGTCTTAAGGGGGAAGAGCGTGCTCGCTGGTGGAATTTGAGCCAAATCGATCATTCTTGATGGATAAATTTTCAAGGATCTAGAGCAAAAAGTGACCCACCTCGGTGCGCATGCAAAGCAGAGGCGTGGTGGGTACTGTTGAGATGATTATATCTGATTATTATTGAAGCCCGTGTAATCCCCATCTTCTGGGTTCAAGTTCTAAGCAGGCTTATTGATTTCTGCAACTAATTTAACTTCAATCTTTGCATCTAATGCCATGGCAATTTTGCTCAGAAACGATAAACTTGGCTTACTTGAACCATTTTCCAGTCTTGCAATGGATGGTTGACGAGTGCCAACCATCTCAGCGAGTTGAGCCTGAGTTAATCCTCGAAGCATACGAAGCCGGGCAACCTGATAACCAGGTTCCAGTTCTTCTGCAGCGGACACAAATTCCGCATCTTTGATTTTTTCAGCTTCCCAATCTTCAAATCGGGGCATATTTTTTCTGGCCATATTACACCTCATCCAATAATTCTTGCATGCGCCGTAGTGCAATCGCAATCTCATCAACCGGGGCTTTCTGGCTTTGTTTTCGATACCCGTGTAGGATAACGAATTGGTGCTCAATGTAAGCAAAATAGAATAGCCGGATTCCTCCTGGACGCAGTTCCCAAAGTTTTCCTTGAATCGGCTTTGCATGTGGCATACTCAAATTCGTGCCAAACTCCTGCAATAATCTCAATGCATTGCGAATTTTCGCCTGTTCCATCACGGGGAGATTTTCAATGAATTCCAATGGGGGACATTTTCCGCGATGATCTTTATAGAATACGATGCTCCACATATTTTTCCTTACTCATTATAACAATATTGTTATATTTGTCAAGTAATGATTGACGAGTATTTATTGAAGAACCTGCCTAAACTTACATCCATAAGCTGCTGGCTTCCCAACCATCGTCCATGATAATTTTTCAACTGTATTCCACCAAATCCCTGGAACTTCGTACCATTGCGCACCAACTACATCCTTGGGGATATCTGGATCTGGTGCGGTACCTCGCGCAAGAGCTCCATCCGGATGAATGCCAACTTCGGTATAAACAAATGAATAAATTGGGCCCAGAGTGGCTAAAGATAGCATCATGCCCCACCCGCATCGGGAAGGTTCTACCGTTTTTGCCGCGTCTATCCGGTCAGCAACGAATTCGAAGTAGGTCATCCCTTTTGGAGCTTCAGGAACCTGCATAGGTTGGTTTCCCTTGTAGGCAATGAATAAAAAACTGGAGCAAATCGCCAGGATGACAGCAGTTTTGACAACCCATCCAATCAACTTAAGAATCACTACGATGAATTTCATTTTCTCCTTCATTCTTTTTATCTGTCTGATACTGATCTTCTGGTCGGGCACCTTCTCGTAAGACCCGGTTATAACGAATCTCCTCGCGATACATTCGATCTAGAGCAACCTCAATCACATCGCTTTCACTCCGTCCCATAACGCTAGCCATCGCTCTTAATTGACTCACGCCTTCTAGGCTTATTCGAAAAGATCGTACTGGTTTACTCGCAGAATTTGATTTCGGCATGCTCGTTTTCCTTATCGGTTAGGTTATTTATAATGTAATACTCTAGTATTTCTTTGTCAAGTTAAAAACCCACTTTTTTCGAAAATTCATTGAATTTGACCCCCTAGGATAAAGGGTTTCCTCTTGCTATGATTGGAGTTACAACCAAATATCTGTTCGGTCGCTGATAATCATCAGCTGTTCCACATAATCCTTGGAGCGACCATCACGTCTTTCCTGTTTGCACCTTTCTTCAAGTGCATACAAGAATTGAAGACTTGATTGGTCGCTTTTGTTTTATCTAACTTTCAAACCCGTTAACCGGAAAAGGAGAAAAAATTGAAAGAAATTCCAGTCTCAAAACGTAATCTGATCATTGCCGTCATCCTGGCAGTTGTCGTTGCTGTCGGTATCCTGGTAATCGAAAACTGGCCACCTCGTACGGAGCAAGGTTCAGCAGCATCCACCAACGAAGACAGTCTGGTGTCTACTGCAGCGGTCAATGCCATCGAGCAGGTCTTCCAGGTGAATTATCAGGAAGGAAAAGAACCCTGGCTTGAGCGTATCTGCGAGGTAAGCACTCCCGCTGGATGTGAGCTGTTTTCGGCCGGCGCAGACCGTATGTGGGAAAAATACGTGGATGCCAAATCTGTGGTCACAGCTGCGATTCAGGCAGCAGAAAAAGTAGCAGACAATGGTTCCGAGCAAGTCTGGCAGATGACCATCACGCTATCTTCTCCCTTACCGGGTAGCAATAAAACCCAGGATACAGCATATGTTGTTCTCGCGAAAACAGAAAGTGGTTGGAAGTTTGATCGTTTCCTGATGGAAGAAGAAATCAATGCCATTCTCGCTCGGGGAAAAACTCCCACCACAACTGTAGAAGAAGGAAAGAAGTAGTGAAAAGATTATTCCTGATCATTGTCGTCTTGACCTTGCTCATTCCAACGGGTGTTCATGCTCAGGGCACTGATCCCTGGTCAGAAGTTTTTCAGCCGGATGGAAACCTGAATCCTGATTTGATTGATCTGGGAGTTACCACAGATCACCCCGATTGGATGTCAATTGAACTGCCCTTTGGCCAGTCTATTGATCTTGATGCAAATTATCACCGCTATCAAACACCCAGCGGGAATATCGTTGTCCTACCCTCTGCCTCGACGTTATTTTTTATGGCCATGAATCCTCAAGAAAGTGGTTTGACAGGCTCGTATGGGTCACTGGGAAATGGTTACGGCAGCCTGATCACTTTTCTTGGGCTTGTTGCCGGCGATAATCTGGATTGGAGCAAGGTACAGGCGGAACATCCAGAGTACACCAGCCCGGATCAATTCTGGGGAGCGGTTCTCAATGGTCAGCAAGATGTGTGGACTTACTTCTCCGGGTGGGGATTCATCACAACCCTACTTCAAATGACTTGGAATGATGGCGCTCTTCGCTCGTTGTATCTGTTGTATTTGAATGGTTCACAAAACTGTGCGGCCATTCCAGGGGGGTGCTCGGGAATTGTCACCCCGCCTCCTCCCCCAAGGGAGTGTCCAGAACCAACGGTTTCTATGCAACAACCTGTCCTCGCCATTCAAAAAACTGCGCCGAACAATCCCCTGGTTGTGGGACAAGATACCGAAAATCGCCGCGGTGCAGATATCCAGGTCAGTGTGACAGTTCCTCCAGTGATTTTCACCTGGTATGAGCCGATTTATGAAGAAAGAGATGTTTGCCGCTCAGCCAATTCCGGAGAAACCGCCAATTGCAATACCGGAGCTGGATCAGCTATCAATGATGGTGTCTCAGATACAGAAATGGTATTCAAGGAATGCTGGACACATGTAGAACATTTATCGGATGCGGTAGCTTCACTGCAAGCTACTGCGGCATTGGATGCTGCCAGCCAGGATTGGATTACAGGTAGATTAGGTCAAACCCATTATGAAGCCTTCGTCCACCAGGCAAATTTCACCCTGATTCCCGGAATTGGTTCATGGACAGGCGGATGTGATGGCGGCGGCACCTGTACTGCTACTGGCCAGGCACTCCGTGTTCCATTTGCAGATCCAGGAACCTTCAACTTGCGAATGGACGTAGTGACCACGGGCACTCGCTTCCGCGGAGTTCCAATCACCCAACCGAGGCGAGTAGGGATTGATGGAACAATGCAAGTATATGTGGCTCTTCCGGCATTGGTGCCATAAAAGGTCAAAGTGCAGATTTTATCGATTGCGGTCGGTGTGTTGCTGACAGTCTTCCTGGGTTTCATGGCCGTCATCTTTTTACTACTGGTGGTTGGGTTGTGGTGTCCACGAAACGATTATGACAAGTAAGGAGGCATTGGTTCATGACAGATTATTTTGTCGTCTTTGGAGATTTTCTCGCTGCTCTGCCTACTTACCTGTTGAACGGTGTTCTCGCAACCGTTTACTGGCTTAGCGAATCTGGAGCTGCTCTGGTAAGTATTCTTTGCGCAGGGTTGATCATCCGTTTTGTGGATCAACGTGTGCAATCCAGAGCAGCTTTCCGACCAGGACGAAGTGGGCGGGAGGCTGCTACTCCGGATTTATACACAGCTCAAATCACAACGGCGATTATTCTGGTGTTATGGGTAATCAGCCAATGGGGGATGGGAGCACCGGTCCCCTGGCTGGGTGCAACAATGTGGATCGCAGGCACAATCATCCTTTTACTGGTGCACATGCAGGAACATACCCTGCTGTGGAATATGAAATCGGGAATCGCGATTTATTCCCTGGCTGTCATCGGAAGCCGGCTCTACCTAGCATACACCGCTCAATTATCAGCAGATCAATGGGCTGCCCTGATTGGGACATCTGAAAGCGCTTCGGCAGTGATTGCCAATACACGCGGAAATGTAACCACGATCATTCTTTGGGCTTTGTGGTTGGTGATCCCGTTAGGTTATTTTGCCATGTTGCTGCAGCAAGTTCTGATCAATCCGATGTCACTGGTCAATCCATTGGCAGGCGCCAGCGAGTTGATCAATCGTTATCGAACCAGAAGATAGGGTGATAGATGAAACCAGCACACAACTTCGTGGGCTTGCTTGATTTATTACTCTACCTATTTAGGTGAGAGTCTTATGAACGTCGGAAATTCTTGATTAACGCCAGATTCTATTTCAACGATTGGAGGTCAATATGTCACAACTGATGGATATGCTGCGCGGACCTGCTTTAGGCGTGATCGTCATGATCATCCTGATGGCAGGCGTCCTCATCATCACTGCATTTGCGGCGCTAATTGCCCAGATGAGTCTCTTGTTCCGGCTTCGACCTTGGAATACTTCCGAAAAGAGAAGTGAAAAAGGGAATGAAGGTTACCCACAAGAAACATTTGAGCAACATTCCGCAACTCGTGAAGACCAGCGAGCATCATCTCCCCATCGCCAGCGTTCACCATCGGAACATCCCCGCAGGGGACAGGTGGTGGTTGTCGAATCAAATACGAATGAGGTGGTTGATGCAATCTGGTGGGAAACAGTGAAGCATTAGCAATCCAGGGCTTCTTTTGCGCAAGCAAAAGCAGCCTCATGAATTTACCAGCTGATCTGGTTGGCGAATTGATGAGGCAGAACGCCAAGTACGGAGAAAAGAGAAAGATGATTATTGGAAAACTGTCTGAAAAAATACCCTGGCTGAGAACGAAGGACTCTCTATCCATTCCAAATGACCTGGAAGTGGAAGCCACAGAGCTACATTTCAACGACCGAAATGAACTGGACTATCTGATCTTTCGAGTCACAGAGCGGGAAGGTGCACGGGAATATCAGGGATACCGGGCGGTCCGGCTGCTGCAATTACGCTACATCTCTCTGGAAGCTCGCCGGGATGCCGGGCTGCTGCAGAAGATGCGCACGGTCTTGCGTGGTTTGTATGGTGCTCAAGTGGATCTGGTTTATCTGGCTGCCGGCGTTTTTAAGAACCCCAATGTTGGAATTGTTCAATGCTATGGAGTCGCTGCGTTTTCGCCAAAGAAAGATGAAGCTATCCAGCGCTCTTTACGTGATCTATCTGCCTTACGAGCTGGATTGGTGGGTGCTTACCGTCAAATCCGCCTTGAACCACTTTCAACTGAAGTGGCTCAATGGTTAGCGCGTGCTCTGGAGCAGATGCCTTATGCCATTGTGGCTGTCGGGCATCCAGATCCACGTGAAAACGCCCGCGGCGGGGATTCTTCGATGCGTGATCCATTAGTGTCTGGAAGTCAGGGTACACAACAATATTCCATTCAACAGAATGAACTGCTCTTTCGCGGTATGAGCAGCCTGGAAGAAGAGTTCTTGTTGATGCTGCTCACCAATCATGTTCGTCTTGAAGATATTACCCGCATGTTGGCCGGTATGTTGGAAGATACCTCCGTTTACGCTTCCCGTCAGTTGGGAACCCGGGCTGCTTCGTTTGGAATCAGCCTGCCGGCCATTTTGACTGGGGGACTCGCTGAAAACGCATCCAGGTCTTATGGCACAAACCATTCGAGCGGCGTCACCCAGGGTGAAGCTGCCACAGATGGCGTCGCACATTCAGAAGGCCAGGCGCACACCACGGGTCATGCCAGCACTCGCGGTTGGGCGCACACGGTTGGAATCTCCGAAACCGATACGATTGGTTCGTCTTCCACGGTTGGAACTGCAGTCAGTCAAGGGACAGCTCATACCGAAGGAACAGCAGTAACCAATGGAACTTCTCACTCCGATTCGTCCGGTGTAGCCAATTCCCATACGGATAGCTCCTCCTATGGTGTAAATGGTGGAGTGGGTGGGAGCATTGCTCCGGCCGGCGTAGGTTTATCGGCTAACGTAGGCGGCAATGCTAACTGGGGTTCAGCAGATGGTGTGGTCGTCAGCAGCGGATCATCCGACTCAAGCATGCATTCGGTCACACACAGCCAGGCAGACACCGTTTCGCAAAGTACTACTCAGAGTCAATCGAATACAACCTCCCAAAGTCATTCGACGACGCAATCGGAAGCTTGGACAACCTCTGGCGCTGAGACGGATTCAGTGGCCGACACAACCAGCACATCTACCACCCAGAGCCATGCAGATACAAAAAGCACAGCCCGATCTGAGACAGATGGGGTTGGCTTGGGTCAAAGTATTGGGCGTGGGATTAGCGCCGGGATGAGTGTCGGAGTTGCGCCTTCCTTCTCGCTTTCAAATGCCTATCAATGGCAAGATGATCCTTATATTCTCCTAACGGATATCATGCGAACTCAACGCAAGTTACTGGATATTGCCAGTCGGGAAGGCGCTTTTTATACAGATTTATATGCACTGGCCACCAGCGAACAAGGCATTCAGGCGATGATGGGGCTCATCCCAGAAGCGTTTCATGGCACAGAGGATGTCGTCGCAGGTGTGCAAACCCGTGCGTTAACCGATCCGGAACAGGCTTATATCGGCTTACATGCCCGAGCGTTCACCCCATCGACCCGCATCGAGACGATCCCAGAAGCCATGAGTGGGTACGCAGATTCAACCTTACTCACCATGCTTCAGGTGGCAGCTTATACCGCACCAGGCATGTTCGAGCAGGGATCAGCGCTCACCACCCAGGAAGAAACCCCAGCATTTGCTTTTTATCAGGATATGCCTGGAAATATCACCCTCGCCCGGCAGTGGTCGAGTGAAACAGGTTTATTAACAGATACTTTTCTAAAGTTATCTCCAGACCGCCATTTTCATACTGCATTTGTCGGGGATACCGGTTTTGGAAAATCGATTGCAGCTGAACGCCTGGCTTATGAGACGACCCGTTTCTGGCATTACCGCACCATTGTGTTGGATTTCGGACAAGGCTGGCGTAAAGCATTGAACTGGCCTGGGATGGGTCCGAAAGGTTCAGAAGACAGTCTTGGACATGTGGATATCCGTCAGCTCTACCCTGGTTCCCCACGCCCTCTCCGGTGGAATATCCTGCAAGTACCGAAAAGGATAGAACCCGGACGCTACCGCAGCATGGTGGCAGAGCTTTTTGCCAACGCAGGCAGGATGGGAGCCAGACAGTTGGGTTTCATGCGCCGCGCGTTAACCGAATTGTATTACGAGGCCGGTGTTCTGACCGGCGATCCCAAGCTGCAAAATGGTCCCTTAGGACATCTGCAGGATGAATGCGAGGTGGAGTTAATCCGTAATGAACGTCAGAGTCTTGGTGGGGATCTGAACGATCTTCATCCTGGAACTTTATTAGAAAGTCTCTCGCCATCCGAACTACAAACTCTAGCGGTCTATCGTAGCCGGAAATTGGATGTTTCCAAATGGGTTGATCGTCTGCGGACCTACAAAGAGAAGCTCGAACGTGATCAGGTAAGTCGTACCAGCCTGGAGGGAGTCCTCCTTCGCTTGGAGCAGTTCTCCGAAGGACATATGGCAAAGCAATACGGATCTTCAGCCAGTGGAACCGGTGTGGAAGATTTGGGATTGATGGGCAACGCTGATAATCCCTGGGGTGTCATTGTCATCGAAGGTGGCGCTGAAATGGATGAATACTCCAAAGCAGCATTGCTCTCATTATTGGCCAGCATATTGTATTCGGATGCGGTCACCCGCCGGCGCGAAGCCTTGGGCGGCAAACACTTCCCGCCCATGCAAATCTTCTTTGAAGAAGCAAATAAAGTTCTAACTGGCGTCTCAGGTGGAGCAGCTTCTGATCAGGGATCAGGAGAGTCGGGTAACCCGGTCAGCCATCTTTTTCAAACGATGTGGCGAGATGGAAGAAAATACAACGTTTTTCTGCATCTGATGGCTCAAACCGTAAGCGAGTTACCCTCAGGCATCCTATCCTCCTGTGCGAATTTATTTGTGTTCCAAACCAAAGATCCTAAAGATCGGGATTTGATCTTGCCACATTTAGGCCGCTCCGAAAAAGGGCTGGTCAATACCGAATACAAACGCTACCTGGCGCGCATTCCGCGTACGTATGCGATTGCCAAGCTGGGTTACAGCGATGATGTATTCTGGCTGGAACCAGTGTTAGTCCGCTCAATGATCATCCGTAGTAATGAACCCTCTGATCTCGAGATTACCCAGGAATTGGGAGCTGTTTCCCTGGAACGGACAGCTTCTGACATCCTCGCAACCAATCGATCCCACTGACGCTTCGCGTCGGGGCATACTGAATCCAATGATTTGTAAAAAGGAGAAAGAATAATTCATGCAAACAAAAAAACGTTCCCCCATTGCCGCAATTGTACTTGCCGTTGTCATCGGTTTGCTTGTGATCGCCCTATTGAACGGGGTGATCCGTCCAACTCAGGTGGTGGTCGCCAAAGTCGCCATCGCCCCTGGAACTGTTCTGACTGACCAATTGGTCGAGTTGCGAACCATCCCGATGGGCGCTAAACCTGCAGATGCCACTTCAAAAATTGAAGATGTGACCGGGAAGATCCTGGCTGTTGGACGAGCTCCGGGGGATCTGATTGTTACCTCCGTTTTGGGAGAGATAGCCAGTGCAGGCATTCCGGCTGAACTTCCTGAAGGGCATGTTGCTCTGGCGATCCATGTGGATCTGGCCAGCGGAGTGGCTGGTCTACTTCGTCCAGGACAGACCGTTACGGTGATTGGTATGATTTCTCCAGATATTCTCAAGACGAGTACCACCTCAGTGTTCACTGCGCCAATTGCAGAATTTACTTCACCCATTGTTTCACTCACTCCTGGCGTGAGCGCAACACCTACCCCAACTCCTACCCCTGCTCCGCCGGCTTCTCCTCTCGCTCGCCTGGCAATCACAGGTGTGCGAGTTCTGTTAGTACCTCAATCCTTTCGTTATGAAGAGGTTCCAGCCGGTGCCAGTGAAGAAGAATTGTTTTCCTCTGCTCGAACAAGCATGTCAGCTCAGGAAGGCAGTGTGATCGTTCTGGATGTTCCCACGGGGTTGATCGAGGTAACTCCAGGATTCAAGGTTGATCCGGCAACCTTACTGGCTGCTCTCGACCAATATGGCATTATTCACCTTGCTTTGGAACCAACCTCAGGGTTGGCGTTGGATGTTGCGGACGTGATTACCCTCAATCTGGGTGAGTTATATAACGAGATGAACGATTATCGAAAGAAATAGGTCAAAATGAGCGATAACGCTTACCAAACCAATAAAATCACCGTCATGCTGGCAGGAGCCGGTCATGATGTTGTTTACTACCAGATGCAGCAGCCGATCCTGGCAGACCAACGCTTTATGATCTCAGGTCACGCTGCCCAATGGTCCATGTTCGAGACGAACTTGAACAACCTGCGGCCGGATCTGGTGATCGTCCAAACAGATATCGCTCCTGATCCGGATACCCTGATTCGTTCCCTTCAGAAAATATCCGCCTGGCGTGGAATTGCGATTGTAGTACTGCCTTTGGCCCAAAAGGATTTTCAGGGAGCTTTTACCAAAGTGGATACTGTGCGTGGAGTTTTCGTCGCGCCGGTAAATTGGACTGAGATCATCCAGGCTGCTTATGGTGCTGCGATGACAGCCCGGGCAAGCCTGACTCAAGCTGCACCTATGCAGCAAGGGGTATCCAGCTATTCCAACAGCGGAACATCTGCGTATATCACCGGCACGAAAAGGATCGCTGTCCTCTCGCACGCGGGTGGATCTGGTTGCTCAACCATTGCTGAAAACCTGGCTTATGAATTGTCTGTCCGGCTCAGCGTAAAAACGTTGCTGGTGTCCATGGGGTTGCCACCAGCTGCTGCGCCACATTTAGGATTACGATATGTCCCTAATTTAACCGAATACTTTGATCGTCCGGGCAAGGCAGCTTTTCAGGCTGCAATCCAACGCAAGGAAAATTTGGAGATCTTGCTTGCGCCAGAATCCTCCCTGGAATACATGCATATTCTGGAAAGCTCAAGTAAAGGAACCGGAGAAGGCAGCATCAATGGGATGTTGATCGACTCGGAAGATGGTCGTTATGCCGCGATTGTCATGGATGTGCCAACCACAGAAGATTTGTGGATGATGCATTCGATCATCTTTGCCAATTATGCCTTGATCGTTGCCAGACCTACTCTGGCTGACTTAACTGCGATTCGCCATACCCTCACCTTATTGTTGACCGGCTTAAAGAGTGAGAAACGCCTGGCTCGAGATTCGATTTACCTGGTTCTAAACCAAACTTCTGATCGCAGCAGCTTTACCCCCCGATTATTCCAGGAAGAGCTTTCCAAATCCTTGGGGTGGGCTCCACCCATCGCAGCCATTGTACCTTTTGATCCAGGGGTTCCTCAGGCACAAGATGATGGCTTGATGCCGGTGACGCGAGGGGATGAGTTTGCCAAAGGGATTCGCGCCATCATCAACACTTTATTTCCCTTGGTGGAAAACAATCTGGCTCGAGCGGATGGGAAAAAGGGTATTTTGCGACTACCTAAAATACGATTTACGTAGGAATATATTTATTCTCTTGAGTTGGAAAAGGTTCTTAATATTGGAGGTTTTCTATGCCAGGAATATTAGGTTTGTACGACACTGCTACGAACGGGAATAACCTGGACGAATCGATCCGGTCTGAAGTTTTCAATGAGGTGATCGATCTGATCAACCATGATTTCCCAACTTCTGTTCTTCAGAGTCCAAATGAAACCGACCGGCAGCGCATTCGGGAGCGGGTCGAGGCACAGATTGCTGCGGCGCTAAGAAAACGCAACTGCCGCCCTGGTGCCCTTCAGGAAGCTGCCATTGCTGAGGAACTCACCCGGCGGATATTGGGATTGGGTTTTTTAGATTTGCTTTTACCGCCGGCTCGCACAGATATCTCAGAAATCACCATTTACTCCAGCGGCCTTCTTCAAATCATGCGTAAAGGTTCAGTTCGTTGGGAGACCATCGAACTGCGGCCTGAACCAGGTGAAATATGGCGTTTGTTGGATCGCTTGATTGGTCCGCAAAACAAAACTTTGAATGAGACCAACCCAAGTATCAATGCCAAACTGCCGGCATCACCACATAATCCAGGTGGTGGACGTATCAAGGCGCTTCATCCGGTCATTGCACCGCCAGGCCGTAATCCTTCTATCAATATTCGCCTTTATGAACAAAAGCCGGTCAAACCGGAGTGGTTGTTAGAACGCGGAATGATGAGTCCTGAAATGATGGAGGTTCTTCGCCAGGCCATGGAGAAAGGTGCCCGCATCCTGATTTCCGGAGGAACCCGAACCGGAAAGACAACTCTGCTTAGTGCCTTATGTAATTTCTTGCCTTCGATCTGGCGCATCGTGAAGATCGAAGACCCAGAGGAAATCTGGGTAGATCGTCCAACCGTCCAAACGGTGGAAGCCCGCCCGCAGGCGATTGGCACGGATGTCCGGCCGTATACCCTGGCAGACGGAGTCGATGATGCCATGCGAATGTCGCCTGATTACCTGGTCATTGGAGAAGTACGTGATGGGATCGCAGCCATGAGTTTGTTCCGGGCTTTGATGACGGGGCACAGCGGAGCCTGTACCTTCCATGCAGACAGTCCCCGTGAAGCAGCTCGTCGTTTAGCGACAGTCATGGGTGCGGATGCTGGAGTAAAGCCGCATGAGGCCAATCAGATGATTTGTGATGCGGTTGATTTGCTGGTACAAATCGGCATCCGTCATGAAGTTCGCCGGGTGATCGCCATATCAAATGTATCCAAGGATTTGAAGAACGGTGACGTATATTTTGAACCCATCTTTCGATATAAAGAAGACTCGCCTGCGGAAGAACCTTATTGGGAAAAATTGGGAGAATTGAAATGAATCGATAATGAAAAAAGGAAATAATCAATTTCCGTAATTTGTCACGTACCATCAATATGTGATGATCTTCGAATTGCACCTTATGACAAGGTGATAGGGTAAAATTCGGATAGGTAATCAGTCTAAACTGACTAAGTTAATTACAAAGGATGCTAACCGCGAACAACCCATATGGAATTACACCAGATACATGGATCATTTCAGATACCCATTTCTATCATGAAAACATTGGAAGGTATTGCAGTCGGCCGGAGAACTGGCAGGAGCTGATCATCAAAAACTGGAATGACCTGATTTCCCCAAATGAAACCGTTCTTCACCTGGGGGATTTTGCATTGGGGAAGAAAGCCCATTTTGAATTGCTAACTGGGATTTTGAATGGAAAACTGTTCTTAATCCAAGGTAATCATGATCGACTGAGTCAAGCCTATTGTGAAGCACTTGGCGTGACTCTGATCAAGAATTCATTTCAGATAGTTTTGGAGCCCCAAATAAATCTGATCTTTTCGCATCGCCCGATCGTTCCTCTTGAAGATAGTTGGATCAACCTTCATGGTCATATTCATAATGTTCCACCACCTCCAGAAGGTTCCAATCTCGGGCCAAATCATATCAATATGAGTATCGAGGTCAGAGAATACCGACCTTGGCGGTTGAAAGACATCATAAACCATGTGGGCTAAGGTCCCGTCACCACAATTAGACAAACCAAGAAAAAAAGCAGAAATGCTAATTATTTTTGTAAGGGTGAATGTTTTTTATTAGGAAGTTGTTGTCTTATCTCATAAATTTCGATGTAGTGGTTCCCCAATACCTGTAGCGAAAAAAGGAACTGGAAAAACCGATTGATTAATATACTAATCACGATTATAATAATTGTGATTAGTATTTGTTTGCCTTCTCGTGGAGGAATTCATGTTCATTGACCGAAAGACCGAGCTTGATTTATTGGACCAACACTACCGATCCAATCAAGCAGAACTCTTTGTCTTATATGGCCGCCGTCGGGTCGGAAAAACGGAACTGCTGCGTGCTTTCTGCGCAGACAAACCGCATATCTTTTTTATTGCCACATTAAGCAGTGATTCAGAGCAATTAGCCACTTTTTCTCAACAGGTGTATGGTTTCACCCATACAGATGTTCCCTCAGGATTTACCTTCCCTTCCTGGGAGGCAGCATTGCGGGCGCTTGGCGAACTCCCCATGCAACCTAAACCGATCATCGTCATGGATGAATTCACTTATTTGATCAGCGGCAACAAAGCCATTCCATCCATTCTGCAAAAAGTGTGGGATGAAACGCTCAAAAATACACAGGTCATGATCGTATTGTGTGGTTCATACATTGGCATGATGGAAACAGAAGTGCTCGGTTATCAGGCTCCTCTGTATGGACGGAGAACAGCCAGCACGCTCCTACGGCCCATGGACCTTGCTTCCTCAGCACTGTTTTTTCCAGGCTATTCCACGGAAGAAAAATTCATCGCTTGGGCGGTGGTAGGTGGAATGCCATATTATCTGCGTACGTTTCAGGATAACCAGGATGTTTACAACAATATCCGCCAACATATTTTGGATGCCCAAAGTGGCACGTTGTTCAACGAACCGCGTTTACTTCTCATGGAGGAGTTGAGAGAGCCACGGAACTATTTCTCCATTTTGAGGGCCATCGCACAAGGCCGAACGCGTTTGAATGAGATTGCACAAGGAGCCGGTATAGGGGATGTAACTACTGTTGCCCGTTATCTGGATATTCTGCAGCAAATGAGGTTAATCACCCGACGTGTGCCGGCCACCGAAACGCAGCCGGAAAAGAGTAAAAAAGGCATTTACCAAATTGACGACCATTTCCTGCGGTTTTGGTTTCGCTATGTTCACCCTAATCAAAGCAGTCTTGATCTTGGATTAGCGGATGCAATTCTCCAGCAGCGGATCAAACCGGATTTGGATCATTTTGTCGCCACTGCATTTGAGGAAGCGGCGATCACGTTCACCGGGCGTCTGGCACAAGCAGGCGAACTGGACTTTGTCCCTGAGCGGATTGGGGGATGGTGGAATCGGGATGCGGAGATTGATGTTCTTGCAATCAACCTTTCCGAGAAGATTGCTTTCGTGGGTGAGTGTAAATGGACCGTTCATCCGGTTGGTGCCAATGTTTTGGATGATCTCAAGCAAAAAGCGGAAGTCTTGATGAAAGATCATGAAATTATTAAAGTTCAATTTACCCTATTCTCTCGTAACGGTTTTACTGCTGACATGGAAGCCAAATCTAAGAATGAAAGGGTGCGTTTGTTTACGGTTGAATCAATTGTGAACCGTATTTGACTTATTAAACGTTGTCCCCCTAGGATAAGCCCTTTTCGCTTGCTATACTCAATCTAATCTGACAACTTAATTATTTATTCTTTCAATCGTTAGCCGGACTCTACCTGCTGGATGCGCACGTCAAAGGCGCATAAGCACGAGTGTCTGGCTTTTGTTATTAAAACTTACCTGGAGGATCGATGACGATATTAATCCCGGTGGTTGGGCTCTTATCCACTACTTTGGTGCTCTTACTGTGGTATCCAAAGCAATACAAAACGGGCAGATTATCCGCTTTATATACTGTTGATTCAGCCCGAACCCTATCCAGCCTCGATCAAAAATCGCTGGAGTATAAACTTTCAGCCTCCGGTCTGAATATCAAACCCGTTACCTTCCGCCTACTGCGTATCGCTGCTGGTGTATGCGGCATGGTCATTGCTTGGTTGTTCCTTCCCGGTCTGCCGGCAATTGTCATTGGTGGAATCCTAATTTATATTCCTGGCGCATGGTTGGATGACCGAGTGAAAAGTCGTGGTCGGAATATTGACCAGCTGCTCCCTATTGCCATTGGTCGGACAGCTGCTGGTCTACTCGCGGGTGGATCTGTGCCTGATGTTTTACAACAAGTCGGTGAGTCCCTGGAGATGGAAAAAACCAATCCACTCACCCCAGAGTTCATTTTGACAGCTTCAGAAATGCGAATCAAAGACAGGGTGGAAGCGTTGCGAAGTCTGGCATCGCGCAGCCCTTCGGTGTCTCTGGCCAATCTAGCTCAACTATTGGAAGGATTTACCGAAGCAGGTGGACGAGCCTACACCGCAGTCCTCATGGATATCTCAAGCAGGGTTCAGCAAATCCTGATTGCACGGAATCGAGCTCAGGCGAAAGCCGGGGATTCGCTGGTATCAGCAAAAGTCCTGCCAGCTGTCTTGATCCTCATTCTGATTTATCTCAGCCAGGATCCGATGGTGCGCACTTCGTTGACTGCCCTCCCCGTCCAAATCGTAATTGGTGGCACGATGGCAGCCATGGTAGGTGGGTACTTTATCATCCGCTCGATGATTATGGAGGCAGTGTAGATGACAGCTCTTATTTACCTCACCGGAATCGCTGTTTTTGCTTTGGTCATCTACCTGACGCTTGAGCTTGCGCCTGCAGCGCCCACAGGTCGGTTATCTGAGATTCTTACACCAGCGGATGGCGTCATTCTGACCGGGTGGCGAAAATCCTTGTCTCCTCTAGACAAACCAGTATCTAGATGGACGCCAGCTGGATTTTTACGGAAAACAAGGGCAGATCTGTATTGGGCTCATATCGGAGATCGATGGAACGATTGGAATGAAGTGCAATTTACCTCTCTGCGGGTGGCTTTAGCTGTAGCAGGATTTGGATTGGGGATGGTTGCCACTGCAGAACCGGTATTTGCATTAGTAGGGGGATTGGTTGGATTTCAATACCCTGCCATGTTTATGGGCGGGGTTGCCCGTCGTTATCGCCGTCAGTTTATTGCTCAACTGCCAGAATTTGTTCAGCTTGTTTCAGCCCAGATGTCAGCCAACGTTTCGATGGAAGAAGCCTTACGTCGCACAGCTCAAGCGCAAAGCTTAGTAGGCAAATGGATGCGGTGGGTTCTTCAGATGGCGCAAGGTCGTGATCTGATTGAGCAAATGCAACGCGAAGCCCAGGAATCGCATCTCCCCGAATTGATCGGCATGTCTGTTCAATTGGAATTCATTCGACGCGGTACTGCTCAACAGGAATTGATGGGACAGCTGGCTACCAGTATTGCAGCTGATTATATTGGATCCGCTGAGCAGCGAGCAGAAAAGGTTGGGTCCGAACTGGTAATCCCAATGGTGGTTTTTTATTTCCTGCCATTCCTGGTGACCTTGCTCGCTGTAATCGGATGGCCAATTGTCCAGAATTTGGGTGCGATGTAATGATTGCCAATCTCCTCCAATTCATTAGGGATTATTCCGATCGCATACGGGACCTGGCCGGTTTTGGTTTCTTTCTTTTTGCCACACTTGTTTCCGGGTTGGTAGCTTGGCAACATCCTTCTATCCTGGCCTGGCTATATGCGATTCATAACGGATTATTAGCTTTCTTTTATACCCGGCGAACTCCAGCGAAACATTATGATCGCACCGGATTATGGCTTGGAATGATCGCCGCATTCTTGCCCACATTCACAATTTCCAGCCATAGCGAGTGGTTTTTACTCATACCTGCCCTGGTTGGGTACTCGTTGATTTTGTGGTCTCTCATCACTTTAGGATCGCGTTTTGGGGTTGCTCCCGCGGATCGCGGACTGACCAGTCGTGGCCCCTATCGGTTTTTGCGTCACCCGATGTATCTGGGAGAGCTCGTATTTCGGGCAATGATGGTTTTCAGTTCTCCAGATTGGATCATTGCCGTTCTTTTATCTATTGCGCTGACGTTCATTCAATGTTGGCGGATCCTTCGAGAAGAAAAAATGATTAACGGATATGCCTGCTACATGCGGATAGTTCCTTGGCGATTGATACCCGGACTCTGGTGAAAAATATGACGCGGACCTTTTCAAACATGTGCTTTGCGCTGGCCTTGAGTAGCGCTCTACTTATGAAATTATTTGCAGTCCAAGACGAATTAGTTTGGTTGGTGGTGTTCAGTGTATTTGCTTCTGCCATTCTGACCAATTTGATGTGGATTCGATCCATGGGAATTGCCGGGATTAGTGGTTTATCCATCGTGTATTTCAAGTTGGGTAGCGGTTCACTCCCTGGAACCATTTTAACGGTCTTAACTTCCTTGCTTTTGGTTATTGCGGTTTTCCTGGCAATTTATGCAGATTTGTCCTACCCATCGAAAAACATCCAAGGAGATGAAAAAAAAACATGAAATTTAGATTTGGAAATTCCTTTAATTTGAAACGGAACTCGGCTCTTGTTATTTTGCTCGGGGCTCACCAACCTGATCAAAAAGTATTGGACGCACTTTCCCAGACTGACAATCTTTCAGTACGGGAAGCATTCTCTACTCGCGGCGTTCTACAGAACCTATCCGGAGTACACCTGGTCGTTCTAGGTGATCTGCTCCCAATATCCGATGTATCTGAAGAGGTACTTTATAGTGCCTTGGAAAAGAGTGGTATCCCGGTTGTTTCTCAAGAAAATTTTGTATTAGACCCGGCTGAATGGTTAGGACGTGCCCGGTTGACCAGCGCCAAACAAGTCTCGTTCTTACCAGCCCGCCAGATAAATTTGGTGAATTGGTCTGGAGGAGTGGGAAAAACAACCCTTTCGATGGCAGTTTGTAAACGCTTTGTCAAAAATACGGGACTGCCAGCGGCATTGCTGGAACTCAGTATGGGCGGAAGTGCACTGCATGCTCGCATTTCACCGGATCTTCCCGAATTCTTTACCATTGCCACTCATAAAGCAGAGCCTGCTCTTTGGAATGGGGTCAGTTTATACCCGATGGATGGCCGAACGATCGATGTCCTCTGGAGCGAAGACCCGCAAGGGGTTCGAAACCTACTATCCGAGATCCAAAGGAAACACACACTTTTTGTCGTGGATTGTTTTCCTGGGCATCCTCTATTCTCGGAATTGTCGAAACCCAAGCCTGGATTGATCAATCTGGTCGTTACCTCTCCTCGCGATGATGCCATATTACAAGCCAGACGATTGATGAATGAAGTTTCAGAACCGCATCATTTGGTATTGAACATGACCAAATCGGTCTCTGATCGTGCAGAAAGCGGCGTGTCGATTGTGTTGCCATACAACGAAACATGGGCGCAGTCACTCGACCCTCGACTGGCTGATCCCATTTTAGAACAAGCATATACCGGCTGGAAACGGAGGAATTAATGAATCGAACTGTTCAATTTATTATCGGTGTAATTGCCGTTGTGGTTGCCTTGGGAGCAGGTTTCTATGGCCGTAATCTGTATTTGAAGGAAGTTTCCACTTATCAGGTGCCAGTACCCATCAATGCAATCCCTGCTTACGCAATTCTAGATGCAGATATGTTCCAAATGCGCGAGATGCCGCGCACGATGGCGTCCTTACCTTATTACCATTCCACCCAGGATTTGGAAGGAAAGATCAGCACGGTTTCGTTACCGGCAGGCTTGCCGGTCGCTCAGGCAAATGCAGTTCCTGTCACACAGTTTCGACTAGCAGATGCAACCTATGAAGTTCTCTCAATCCCGGTCGAGCCTGTTTCTGCAGTAGGTGGACAAATTCGAATCGGAGAACATGTCAATTTGTATCAGGTGCTTCCCGAGAAAATTGACCCTGAGAACACAGCGATTTCTGCCAACTATCAATCCATCTTCAAGGTAGAGTTCATCGCTAGGAGCGTATTGGTAGTAGATGTCCGCAATGCACAAGGTGTCGCTGCGGAATCCAACCAGAAGAGCGAGGATAATTCAACGTTCGGTGGCGTCCCTCAGAACGAGCAAGTCCAAATCCTTACCCTGGCGGTGAAGCCGGAAGATGTGAACGTCATTCTCACTGCGGTTGCAGCAAGCAAAAAACAAGGTGGATTGTTATGGTCAACTCTGGCAGTTCCTTGATCCATCCAACCGCTCCACCAACCCTTCAGCCCTTAAACCAATCCGATCTGCTCCTGATTGAACGGGTCCGTGAGGAATTGGTACAGCGCGGAATCAACCCACCCAACTGGCGAGAAGCAGACTCAGAAAAACGTCGTCGTTTCTATGATGAGGTGCGTTCCATCTTGATTGATCAGGGTGAGAATCGTAGTTCCGTCAATCGCAATGCACAAATTATCACGGATGCATTGTCCGGGGTGGGATTACTCGATCAGTTGCTGCGTGACCCATACGTGGAGGAAATCTTTGTACGTAATGGGGTGGTAGCTGTGGAATATGATGGGAGTTTTTATCATCTGGGGAAACTGGCTGATGACAGCTATTTCGAAAACCTCGCTGTGCATGTTGCTGATCAAGGCGGCGCTACTTTACGCGGAGATCGACCGGCTGTTTTAATTGATTTGCCAGGCGGAGAACGGTTTACCGCCATCGTTCCGCGCCTGTCAACTGAGGGGACTGCAATCAATATCCGTACTTTCGGACGGCGTGTTCGCACATTGGAAGAAATGGAGCAGTCCGGCACTTTTGCCAAATATGATCCGAGATCAATCGGATTGCTGCAGACATTTACCAGCCCTGCTGAAAAAGATACCAGGTCCGAACTGACCTGTCGGATCCAATCTCTGAAAGACACGCCAGATCGATTTCTAGCCTGGATGGTAGCCAACCTGGCTGGCAGCCTGATGATTGCCGGTGAAATGGGTTCTGGCAAGACGACGTTACTTAACGCTCTCTCGGGTTTCTTGCCTGTATCTGCACCGATTGCTGCGCTGGAAACCTTCCGGGAATTGGAAATCCAGCACCCTTTTCTATTGCGTACTGTAGCTCCAGCTGAATTATCGCCTGGCACACCTGGTGTGACCCTGGATTGGGTCCTAAACGTCATTTATACCCGTATGAACCCGGCAGCCATCCTGGTGGGTGAGGTAGTAGGAAATGAGGCACTGCAATTCTTAAAAGCCACCTGCCTGGGGCGTAAAGCATTGACAACCATTCACGGCGGGACGATAGAAGAATCCCTGATGCGCCTCGAGCAGCTTGCCCTGGCCGCAGCACCGGAATTGGGATTGGCTGCTGTTCGCTCGATGGTAGCGATGGGATTGGATGTTGTTGCTTTGATGGGAAGGGTCAACCGATCAGGAAGAGTTCAACGCACCTTACAGGCCATCGCCACGATTAAAGGAATTAATGTGAATGGTGATTATTGTTTGAACTACCTTTACCGGGCAGAAGGCGATGAGAACCTCCCTGTCTTTGAACAAGCCTATCACCAGTTGGAGGAAATGAAATGAATCGCTTCTTAAAGTGGATCTTTGTGGTTGTATTTCTACTTGGTGTCGTAGGATGCCTGTTTTTTGTTTTCGGGAACCTGAATGCCCTAATGAAGGTGGACCCAGCATCATCAAGTGTAGATTATTTCGAAGACGTTAATCATAAGAACGAGGATATTGAGAGCAAATTGCGGAATGCCCCCTGGCAAGGGTTGCGTTTTATCCGGGAAGAACGAACATGGCGTTTTTATGGGGTTGCCGGTGAAACCAAACAGATTGATTTTATCCAACCGATCAGCTTGGTCAAAGTCTACTATCTCGAAGCAGACGGTGACCTTAGTTTCACTTGGGCAGCTACTGAAATTCATTTTTCTGGAAAACCGACATACTCTTTGATTTTCCATCCTATCCAAGAAGGCCAGCTGATTGGGGTCCAACTGAAGGGTGATTATGTCACTCAAAATGGCGTTTATTGGGAGGACTGTGAGTCTGATTATTGCCACCTGGCGCAAATGATTGACACCATGATTGTGCTGGATGATGTGGGAACTGGACTCACGAACGGGTTTATTCGTTATGGTTGGGAACCGCCAACTTATCCAATGTATGGTTTTTTATGCTGGCAAATCATCTCCACAAATGATGACTCGGATGAGTCGTTATTAATTGGCCAGGAGTGACTTATGGAACCTTGTGATTATCACAAAGATATACATCCAGTCGTCAATCCTGAAACCGAACAGCAGGAATTCCAGGATTGTCATCACCCTTTAGCCAGAAAAGATGGAAAGGTGATCTTGAGCCGGCATCTGATGTCTGTCAGCTTAGGACGGTGGCTTCGTTCATTTGAGATTGTTATTTATAAGGATGGGAATCCGCAAAACTTGACGATTGAAAATCTAGTTCTGACAACCCTCGGCAAACTTTCACATGACCCGGATCATAAGGCGGTAATTTTGATTTGCCCATATTGCGGAGAACCTTTCAAAGTCACCCTTTCTCATAAAAATCGACGGATCTACCATAACGATTCCTGCCGAAGGTTGGCTGATCGGAAATTTATCATTGATCCAGAAGAATTACGGCAGTTGGTATGGGAAATTCCAACTACTCAGATTGCTGCCTTATACGAAGTTTCTGATAAAGCCGTTGAAAAGCGCTGCAGGGCGTTAGGTATTCCAAAGCCTCCGCGCGGGTACTGGACCAGACTGGATCTTATAAATGGTTCTCCGGAGGAAGGGGCATGAGTCCGTTTCGATTCTTAATTGATGCAGGAGCAGTGTTCCTGGCGGGCGGTATCTTTCTGGTTTTATACAATACGCTGTTATCTGGCGTAGAAATCATAGTGAAAACCTGGCGCAGGACATTTGTATCCTGGGCAGGTCGCCGGCTACGGGCGATGGGCGTCATTCAAGAAAAGCCTTACCAGGCACACAATGAGTTGGATTGGAAGCGATTAATTTTATTGATTGCTACGCCAGGGTTAGCAATAGCAGTCCAAGATTTTATGCTCTCACCGCTTGTGCTGGTGATCGGTTTGATCATCCTGATTTGGATCAACTTTCAGCAAAAACAGGTCGAGCGCGCACAAATCAACGAGGATGCGGAAGCGGTTGCCTTGCAAATTCGATCATTGATGAGTGTAGATCACTCTCTTTTGAATGCTTTGATGAAGGTCAAATTGCCTGTGGGAGTGATGAACCACGCCATCGAGCAGGTTGCAAGCCGCTTACGAATGCATCAACCTCCTGCCCAAGCTGCACAGGCATTAAAAGGATTACCTGGAAATGTCACATCAAGGCTTTCGGCTTTGATTGCCAATAACGCACAGCTGACAGAAGAAATTCAGGAAGAGTTGCTTATCTCACTGGAACAGGAAGCTCATCGCCAAAAACTGGTGCGTTCAAAAACCCGCCAGACCCTTTCGCTTGTTCGTGGAACAATCCGCCTACTACAAGGCGTAGTTGCAGCTTCCGTTTCCTTTGTTGTGCTGTCCCCTGCCTGGCGTGATTTTTTCCTGCAAGATGTCCCCCATCGGGTGTTACTGGCAGTAATGATTTGTGGAGTTGTGCTAGCCAGCCTGTATTTTGAGTACGAAGTCTACCAATTGAGTTTTGGGGAGGTCTAGGAATGGATACCTTTTCCCTTGTGGTGGGCTTTAGTCTGGCAATCGGAGTGGGCATGATTGCTAATACCGTAATATCCATTTTATTTGAAACAGGAAGGAGGCTTAGCCGTCCGATACAGCGTGGACGTTTACACGCTCTCGGACTCGGGACTAAATATCAAAGCGAAGAGAAAAGAACAGAAGAAGCAATATTGGGGTTCGGCGACATTCCATGGGGAGCTTTATATGCGGGTACGGCCCTGATTGGGCTGATCCTACTGGCAATCTTAGGACCGCAGCTTCCCCGCATCCGGTTGGGTTTCCTGGCATTGCCAGGTATGGTGTGGTTAGCCAAACGCTATTTGATCCAGCAGCGAAAACGGTTCATGGTCGGACAAATTCGACAGTTTCTGATCGATGTACGTCTGCATATGAGCTTACAAGGTTCGCTCTTGCTTGGATTAGAGAGCTTGGCAAAGACGACCGTCGAAACTTCAGTTGTATACCAACGTCTACAAAAAAGGCTGCAGGGTAGTTCTGCTCGCAGTGGGTTGGATTTACTTAACCAGTTAGCTGACGATTTGAAATCTCCCCAGTTGCTTCGCGTTGTACAACGTGTCCAGGCTGCTCAACAATCCGGAGGAGTCTCCGATGTTGATCAAGCGATTGCCAGTGTCATCGAAGAATTGAACGAAGAGATCGGTTACCAATCCGAGGAACAGATGCAGCGTTTGCCCCTGCGCATCACCTTGCTGGCTATGCCGTTTCTCCTTGGCCCAATTGTTATCTTGTTGTTTTACCCGCTTGTTGACCGCATCCTGAAAACCCTCTCCGGGGTGTCGATTGGCGGCGGTTTCTAACCCATTTTTCAAAACCCCCGCCCAAAGTGCGAGGGAAAGGAGCCTGTTTATGTTGTTCGATAAGAAAGCATCCGAAATTCCACAGTTTGTTGTTGTTCTGGCGATCGCCGTTGTCTTGGGAGCGGTGGCTATCTGGGCCATCCTGAGCAATATCGGTACCCAAGGCGGCAGCATTGCGGACTGGATTAACAGCATCGCTGTGCCGGCTGCACACCCATAATTTTTTTGCAAACCTGATAGCTGGTCTTCAGGATAGAAGACCAGCTACCACACATTAACACTCCGCTTCCTCTGTAAAAGCGCAGAGGAGCGTTCCAAGGAGAGGAGGAATTATGTTACATGATCGAAATGGGCAGAGCGTTGTTGAGTATATCGTTGTCCTGGCGATCTTCATCGCTCTGGTTGGCAGCGCGCTCTGGGAAGTCTTTTCCACTTTAAAGGTCAAGTTCAATGATGTCAACGCCGAAATTGGGTCTTAAATCAGATTCAAAGGGACAGGCAGCAGTTGAAGCCTTGTTAGTTCTGATGGTGCTTGCACTGGTCATTTTTGGTGGTATGGAACTCAGCCGTGGAGTGGCTATGAGGCAGGCATTGGACAGCAGTGCCGGCGCAGCTGTTCGCGCTTTATCCCTAGATCCTACCCAATGGAGTTATGCAAAGAACTTGATTCAAGAAGGGACGAACCAAAATGTGATGGGTACGGTTGAAGCTACGACCATTCAAGTTTTTGATGCTGCCGGCACTCCACGGAGTTCTGCCTGGCTTTCAGGCAGCCCATTTGGAACTACTTTTATCCTGGAGGCTTCAGCACCATTTCAGGCAGATATTCCCTTTCTTTCTGAGCCTATCATGACAATACGGGTTCAGCATTGGGGGATTGTGGAGCGATATCCATGACCCCATTTCTTATAAAAAAAATTAAAGGAAATGGGGTGATCCCATTACCTTTTAAAGTCATAACAGGATATGGGATGATTATTGAAAGAAAAGCACAATCCGCAGTATGGGGATTATTATCCATCCTCGTGCTTGTGGTCATTGCAGGTGGGCTCGTGGATATTTACAGGCTGTATGCGGCACGTAATTGGGCTTATTCTGTGGCGCAAGAGGCTGCGCTTGCTGGTGCATCCCGAGGGAGGGACTGGGATGCCGTTCTCAATACTGGCTTTATCCAACTTGATAAAGACGTGGCCAGCATTGCAGCTCAGAAAGTAGTTAATTCTGCTATGCAAACGCGCGGAATTACTGGCTATAGCTCGTCAATTCGGGTTTTACCTGATCCATTTGGAGGAACGATATCTGGATTTCCACCTCGCCCAGTCCGCTTGGGAGATGGGTTGAGTGATTGGTCTAGTAATGAGCCTGCTGTTGGGGTTTATTTGGAGGTTCCAATCCAATGGACGATTCTGAACATTTTTGGAATCGAATTGAAAACCGTTCGGGTATTTGCATCCGCTGGGGTTGTCCAATGAAAAAATTTATCTCAAATCTGATGAAGCGTAAGAAAACATTTCTGGGAATTATCCTTGCGATTGTGATTGGTTTGGTGATCACAATCTCTGCTCTGGCTGATTATGGCCATCCAATAGTTTCCTATAATCGAAATCCCGTTTCGATCACGTTTCCTAGGGCTGGAAGAATTGTTTTATGGAATGTCATCACCTCAAGCTCACCGGGGTATTTTTCGCGCTATTACTTCATCCGTAATGGCTGCAGAGTCGGGCAGAACTGCACCTATATGGATGTGATCAACAACCAAACTGTGCTGACCCCGATCACAGTTGCGGCGGGTGAGACAATCCAGATCAGAGGTTGTGATTGTTATGGAGGGAACTGCGGTTCAGGTGGGTGCGCTAACCCGCATGTGGGTTGGAAAACGCCTCATCACGATTACTTTTGCCCAAATTACTTCTATTCGCAAAACTACAATCCAAGCGCCGGGGGTAGAGATTTTACCAGTTTAATGACAGCATTCCTCGCTTCCGGGGATACCATTATTGGTACTCCACAATGTTGGGGTGATTGGGATGAAGATAATAGTAATGGCGGTTATGACCACGACTTTGAAGATTTCGTTTTAATCTGGGTTTATCGAGATACCTTTACTGGTTACCATGATGGAGCCTCTGGAACGGTTCCTCAATCCCAATGTCGGGCTTACGGTTGGGTGATGCAAGATGCCGCTCCAGGGTTGGATATCAATTACCGCATCCTGGTAGATGGCAATTTGGTAGCGAATGGAGTCGCTAATCAGTATAGGGCGGATCTGACTGGAACCTGTACAGGTGGCACGTGTGGATATAGTCAGGATTTATGGGGGTTAATATCGCCCAGTGTTCAACACACCGTCCGTGTTCAGGGTCAAAACCCCTATAATTCCTCCTGGTTTGATCTATCAGGAACAAATAAAACGATTCGGTGCTCACTCCCGCCCAGCGTGGATTTGAAAGCGAATAACCAGGATGGAACAATCCGCCTGACTTCTCCCGCTCAATATCTGTTGAGTTGGACATCAAACAATGCAGACACCTGTACCGCTTCAGGAAGCTGGACTGGAAACAAAGGTCAGGCTGGCTCGACGAATTACACTGGCATCACAACCGGAAGTTACACCTATACGTTGACCTGTACCAATCCCATTGGCTCCGCTTCAGATAGTGTAACGGTCATTGTCTACAATCCACCCGCAGTGGATTTGAAGGTTAACAACATCGATGGTCCTCTGACATTGATTTCTCCTGCAAGCTTTAGTCTGAGTTGGATCAGCCAGGATGCAACCAGTTGTTCAGCAGCCAGCTCGGATGGCAGATGGGTTGGGAATGTAGCCATAGCTGGCAATCAATTCCTGGCAGGAGTCCCGACTGGAACGCACACCTACACAATCACCTGTTCAAATCAGTTTGAAACGGCCAGCGATTCAGTCACGGTGATTGTGATTGCGCCACTTCGCGGGACAATAGCGGTCACATATGCGCGTTTATTGTTGTTTGCTCCTAGCCTGGATCAACCCGCACAGACCCTAACTGGCGAGGTAACAGGTGGTGTTCCACCTTATTCTATTTTGGTACAAGTTCGAGCACCATCGGGAGCCCAATTTTCTTTGAACCGCAACGGCTCAACCTGGTCAGTAACCCCTGAGAATTCAGGAGATCTCAATTTTGGCACCACAGAAGAGGGTATCTGGACCGCATGGGCTGATTTGACGGATGATTTTGGACAGACATATCGAACACCCAGCGTAGTTTGGGAGGTGGCATGGCATCCCGTGCATGGTCGCCCGTAATCCGTATTCTACTCGCCGCTCTTACAGTGTTGACCAGTGCCAGTTGGGAAACAACATCTGTGAAGGCTGATAGCGATGGAACCTGCCAAATGGCATATGGCTTGACCCCAACATCTATTCCAGATTGGTTAATGCCAGTAAGCGAGAACACGAACCTAGCCACTGCCAACCGTTATGATGTTTTAGCTGCCGAGTTATTGTCATCCGGACTAGTCGATGGTTCTACCTGTCCAGTACAAGGATTGAATCCTGATGGCTCCGCAAATGGTTGTGGAATCGAGCTTTCTAATGAACAAGTGCTCACCTGGCAGAACCAATTTGACTCGGTGATTCTCTCTTCTTCTCAGGCCGCAGAGTTACCCCCAAGGGTCGTAAAAGCTGTCGTTGCTGTTGAATCGCAATTCTGGCCGGCAGCAAACTGGACGTTGAGTGAGATCGGATTGGGTCAGATGACTACATATGGTGCAGATCTTGTTTTAATGTGGCGACCTGCTTATTTCCAAAGCATCTGCCGGCAAACATACGGCGAAAAAGGATGCACTTCCCAGTATCAATTCCTGGATTCTTCAACGCAAATCTTATTGCGCGGAATGGTTTTGCGAGATATCGAAGCCACCTGTCCGAATTGTCCAGGAGGTGTTGACCTTGAAAAGGGAAACCGGGCCATACGTGTTCTAACTGAAACCCTCAACGCAAGTTGTTTGCAATCAGCCCGGATTTTCAACCTGGCAACAGGCAAACAACCGGCTGCGTTTTTAAGTTATGACGATTACTGGCGTCTGGTTCTCGCAAATTACCATGCCGGCGCAGGATGTGTTTATCAAGCTCTTCGAAAAACCGGAAATCCGAATAGTTGGAATAGCATTGCAACCAATTTTTCAAGCGGTTGTGCAAGTGGCGCTGAATATATTCGACGGATCGAAGGGCAGATCAAGCTGTAAAAAAGAGGTGTTATGGATTGGGTAATTTTTGGCCTTGTTGTAACCTGGTTGGGAATCGTATCTTGGTTCGATATTCGAAAAAATGAAATACCACATAGCGCCTGGGTGGTTATCCCTCTCATTGGTGCAGCTGTTTATCGAATCTTGCAGGGAGATTGGACTTTGGTTCTACTTGCTGGGGTAGTTGCAGCTGTTAGTGAACGGAATAGGATCTCTCAAGCATTTGGCTGGGAAGAGTTAAGCCGAATAATCACCTGGCTCCCATTGCTATTTTTGGGAGCATTCCTCTCGATTCAATCTTCACCACTTTCAGCTCTGGCAATCATTGGCTTCTGGGCTGCCTGGGAATTGAAGTGGTGGGGTGGCGCAGATGCCGTTAGTGCAATTACGGTCTGTCTTATCTGGCCAGGGATTTTCTTTATTATGTCGTTTCTGGTTATTCACTTAATCGTTGTGATTGCTTCGGGATTGATATCTATGGTACGGGAACAGAAAATCATGCTTCACCGTTTACCGGGATTGCCGATATTGTTGGCCTCGGTAGTAATTTTGAAAGTAGGGGTAATTTTTTTAGGCTAATCAGCTATAAGCTCATTCGGAATGATTACTTCCACTCTATGTATCATCAATTCTCCATCATAACGGGAAAAGAGGTTGTTACTGCTCTCCAGAAAATGGCCACCTTGGATAACTCCATTCCGTCATTATAATTATTAATAGACAATCTTTGATTAATCGTTGGCTGGACAGAACCTTCTGGGCGCAGAAGTGAGTCCAGCTTTAATTTTTAAGCACTTGCATTGATGCAGAATGGATAGGAGCGCCTTCTGATCGCTAATTTCGCCGTTTTAGCCCTGTTTTTTACCTGTATGGTCTACGATCTCCGCAACCACCAGGTTCCTATGCCATTAACCGTTGGCGGGATGGTTGGTGCGGGTGTTTATGCCCTTTTCAATGGCTTATGGGCTCCAGTATTGTTGATGATTGCAATGACACACGTCTCAGATTTCAACCCCCGAGAAAAACGTCTGGCATTTGCTCTTACGTTGTCCGCATTTGCTGCAATTTTTCAACCTGCGGCGACGTTGATTTGTCTTCTCATCCTTGTCGTGTGGGTGCTTTGGGAATTTGGTGTTTTGGGAGGTGCGGATGTCAAGCTGATAATTGCTGCTGCCCTGGTTCTTGGAAATCCAATTTTTCTGATCCCGATATCAATTGTCGGTGGAGTGCAGGGCGTAATCGCGAGCCTTCAGAAAAAGAGGGAAATTCCTTTTGTCGTATCAATTTTTTGTGGAACTTTGTTGTTCGTTCTCTATCCATATTTCTAAAGAAGGAAGGAGGTGATTGGCATTGCGTTTCCTAAAGGATAACCGGGGAATTGAGTCGACTGAGGTTGCATTGATCATTGCAGTAGTTGTTCTGGTGGCTTATGGTGCATACCGGTTGCTGGGCCAAAATATCGCTGCCATCGTGACAGATATTGCTGGAAAAATCTAGTCAGATCAATGGCCTGCCAGCAATGTCCCCTTCGGGGATGTTCCAAAACTGGCAGATCAATTATTCCTCAAGGAGGATTATGAGGTTTATTAAAGACACTCGTGGGATGGAATTGCTTGAGGCTGCAATTACAACTCCAATTGCGATTATGGTCATGTTGGCGATTGTTAACCTTGGGATGTTAGTCTATGCCCAACAGGCAGTGCAAGCCGCAGCCAGGCATGGTGCGCGTATGGGAAGTGTGGCACAGCAATGCCCAGCCTGTTATGCCATGAGTGGAGCAAGAGACGCAATCGCCCAGGCTGGGATTCTGGAAAATACTTCGGTCAGTGTCTTGGCTCCAGGAGGAAGTGCAGGCAGCATTTTAAAGATTCAAGTCAGCGGCAGTGTACCCAACTTTATGGCTCCTCTGACCAGCCTGTTCCCTGGATTGCCAGGGCAGACGTTTACTGTCCGTGCCGATTCTACATTTCGGCAAGAAGGCTGGTAATATGCTGTGGCGAGATCGGCGTGGCTATTCAATGACTTTCTGGGCGGTATTCATTGGGTTGGTGATGATTCCTGCCCTGGCATTGGCTATTGAACTCGGACGGTATTTTTATGCCATTTCAGAAGTGGCAAAGGCAGCAGACGCTGCGGCAGTTGCCGCTTCCGCTGAGATCAATCAGCAAATTTTTCAAGATACCGGAAGTCTTGTTCCCACTTCAAAAACCTGGGGGAACGCTCAGGCTTATGTGACTTCAAATACAGCCAGTTTAACCGCTAAAGGAGTCCATGCATTTGTTACAGGAATTCAGGTCAGTGGGGGAGACAACACCGTACGGGTCTCTGTGTCAGCAGATTTATCTATCCTGTTTCCATCAGTAGTTCCCAAGGTGCTTGTCACTCAAACCGGGGTGGCCAAACTACGTGTCTTCACACACTGATCCATGTTGAAATTTTCGCCAATTTATCTTGGCGAAGAAAAAGACACCTTTGGTTTTTGTTAGTTGTGAAATCTAAAGAACCGGATGTGATTTGCAATACTTCTTCTTTTAATGTTTGACAATAATTATGGACACCTGATTTTCATTTTCCAAAGCTTGCTTAAATTCGATCTCATCTCTAATTGTACTCAGATCATACACTACAAATAAAAGTGTTGAATATTTTTTACTGTATGCTGTAATATCAGCGTTTATTTCATCTACAATAGATCGGCTTTTATTTTTGTCTTTGGATAACTTAACTTCTATGGCTAGCCCTAACCTTGGTAAAATAAAATCTGGTATGACTTCCTTTATTGATACCTTTACCCGACCACGCTCACGATCATAGTCAATTCCCTTAGATAATCCGCGACCAATCAAGAGCTGTTCTATAGCATCTTGAATATCAGATTCCTTCTCGGGTTCGCTGAAGATTACTTTTCTCAAATTTACTTGTAAAAAATATTTTAGGTTCGTTATTTCATCAGTTCTAATATCTAGCTTAGTTTCTAAATAAGCTTTTAAAATCGATAGATTCAGATGAACCGATTCAAAAAAAGCCTTCTGCTGAAAAGGAACAGTATCTCCTTCAGTGGGTAATTTCTCTAAATCAAAAACATCTACGATAGTATCGAGTGGTATTACTTGGGAAATTCCTCTCACTAATTGATTGTATTTACGAGCGTATTGCCAATACCCTGAATATTTCCAAATATTTGGATTTTCATGGTCATTTTGAATACATATATTCATTGACTCAAGCAATGCTTTTGTAAATTGCAGAAATTCATTTAATTGATCGCGTTGGTTTTCCATATGATTCTCATTCAGCCCCAAGAGCGAGGCATTTACTTTGCTAATATAATGTCAATTATTAGTTGGTTGCACTTCATTTAAATCATTCCGGAACTGTTTTGCGACTTCTCTACATTTCATAATGGCAGATTTCCGAAGTGGCATAAAACTCAAGTTTTTCATCTTTCCTTGTTGAATACCTTTATAAATCCAACCTTCATCCCTTACTTTCTCGACAATTCCTGTTTGATAAAGAATACTTAACATTCCAGATACTGATGGTTCTCTATTTTTATTAATCCCTAAACCATTATAAATCTTCAAATTTGATCTAGGATGATCTCCCCAGACCTCAAAAAAACGAATAATGGTTATGTTTTTAATGTAATCCCAAAGCCAAGAACTTAATTTGTAATCGACCCATTCACATACATTGTCATCGACATAACAACGCTCACAATTTTGTATACATTGGTCAGGCTGCTTGATATTGTGATATCCTCCAGACCTAGATTTTTCGGATGAATATTGTTCAACTGGGTTTCTATCATATCGAGATTGAGCTTCAATAATTACATCAACTAAATTTTGGCAGTGAAATAGACTGATCTTGTGTAGTTCTACTGACTTTAACAGTAAGAACTCGTCCAAATCGTTCGATACTCCAATTTCTAACTTCATTTCTAATTTTTTCTCCGAGCCACCAGACGACATCGATCCCAATTGATTCATAATCACTAGTCCTTATATCTATTTCGTCCTTTGTAATATCTGATAGTTGAATTTCATGAGCTAATCTCCAACCCATTGGATAAGTAACCAAAATATCAGCCACCCTTTTTATTTCTGGCAACGGGACTTCATATTCAATTTTGACATTTTGCCCTTTGAATTGTTCATGTAGCAATTTAGCAATTTCCCGTTTACCAAATAGATGCTCAGGGGTCTCTCTTTCACGTGTTCCATATTCATCACTATGGCAAGATACTTTATGACAAAAATGATGAATATAATAACCCCCACCTCTGATGAACATTGGCTGTCCACATAATTGGCACAAAAAGACGCCATTTTCCAATGCCAATCGTGGATTTTCTATAGTCGTTATATCAATTCGTTCTCTAGTTACTTTGTTAATTGCGATAAAAGGCATTTCAAGCACTCCCCAGCAATGCAGTTAGAAAAAAAGGTTTCTGATTCTATAAATATCTCTCTTTAATAATTATATACATTAAAGAACCTCCATTTTTTCAAAATATACTTGCAACTCATTTGACCATCTAGGATAAGCCCCTTGTAATTGTTATACTTGGATTGATAACTTAATACTTCTAAATCAATCGTTGGCCGGACACAACCCACTGGGATCTGTCCGGCATTTTCTTTTTAACCCAAGATGACGAAGGTTTCATAAACAAGGAGGTCAGATGATAAATGATGTAGTTCTTGAAGGAATCGTGGTACGTGATCCATGGAAATTTATGGATGACCTGTTCTTCCGATTGGTGATCTACCGAGACAGTGATCTGCCTGCTAAGAAATTAGATCTGGAACGTGATGCAGGCGATTACATCAACGTCCGGGTAAATGGCGGCGCAAATGGACTGATTCATATACGCCGCGGCATGCGATTGCGAGTGCATGGGTTTCTTCAGTCTCGGGATTTTCGTGAAAGCTTGGAAGAGTTTATCAACAAAGCGCGGAAATCCAAAAACTGTACTGACCTGGCCGTGGATATTAAAGCATGTGATTTGAAATATAACCAGGTGTTCATCGATCGAAACGTGGTAGAGGCAGTCGCCAGGCGCATTATTGTGTTGGATGCTGCCGCACCGAACGAGAAAAAAGCCAGATCAATCGAGAAAGTATCTCCTGGCAAGCACGCTGAAGTGGAAAATGATTCAAGTGAAATGGTGCCTGCTTCTGGAGAAATTGACACAACTGCTGAATAACTCATCCACTCAACAAATCGAAGGTGGCATTGGTAACAATTTTCCTGGATTACCTGCAAAAGACCTAAGCGTGTAAAAAATTTGGGATGAGTTCAGACCTGAAGCGAATTCTTATTACTTCAGGGTTCTTGGAGGATCACAAGATGACGCCCGAATCCCTTGCATAAAGCAAGCGGGATTTCGAGACCTGTCATCGTCAAGCTCCCTTTTGTATTGGGAGTGAGTGATCCTCCTTTTTATTTCCGGGAGTCCCCGGATAGTGGGCTTGCACTTTAATAAACAACCTTTCCCTCCCAGGAGGCGTTTTGGCGTGCTGAGAAGCAGAAAGGTTCATATCACAAGGAGAAAACAATATTGTGTGGGTGGGATGAGTAATTCATCCCACCCATATATTCTCACATCCATAGGGCTGCAAATGTCAGCGATGAAGAAAAAGTCTTCATCATTGTCGTTTTCTGCCCTGTGTTTATTCACGGGTAGCAAATAACGTCGGAACACTCCTGGTACTTAGCCATGAGTTGATCTTTCGAATCGACCTTTTGTTAATCAACGTCGGATATTTCCACAAGGAGGATTATGCAAAAAACACAAGACCTTATCCAAGCACAAGTTGAACGCACTGAACGTGCACAATCTGCGATTCTCGCTGGCAAGTTCCAGGTCACCCGAACCAATCCCCACCAATGGACGGTTAAAAATGGCGACAAGCTACCATATGTTGTCTCATTGAGACCATCTCAAGGTGATTCTGAAGAGGTCAACTGGGCGTGTACCTGTATGGACTATCAGCAGCGTGGACCACAGATTCTCTGCAAACACATTGAAGGTGTCCGTCTTTTAGAAGCGGCGCAACCACAAATTCACATAGATCAAGAAAAGGAGAGTCACATGAATGAAACCATCCCTTCAAATGATGGGAACCTGAGCGACCGGCTGAGCCGCATCCTCTGGGAACTTCGCCAGCCATTGGATATGTCTCGCGTCAAACGCCGCCAAGCGCCGGGTATGGGATCTGTTCCATATCTGGAAGGATACGACGTTATTGATCGAGCCAACAGTATCTTCGGATTTACCTGGTCATTTGACTTGATTGGTGATCCGGTCATCGTGCGTTGGCAAAAAAAGGTGCTGATCTGGAATCAGCAGGAAAAACGCAAGATTCCAGCCCTGGATGCCAATGGGAATGTTCAGACCGAGGAAGTCGGTTTGGTTTATATCACCGGCAAAGTTTCTGTCGATCTGGATGGGAAAACATACAGTCATGCCGATCTTGGTCGTTGTGTCTTCACTGGTGATACACCCGAAGCTCTTGATATGGCCTTGGCAGGTTCAGCCACAGACTGTCTGAAGCGCTGCTTCCGTCAGCTGGGTGAGCAGTTCGGCAATTTGCTGTATGACAAGGAAATTGCTCAGAACGCAGGCCTTGATCAAAACCGATCCAATGGCACCTCATCTACGACAAATCCATCTTCGAAAGCAAATTCAACGCCTCCCACCACCTCTATCGTACGCAAGTATGGGGATGGAGTCTTCGTGAATGGTAATGTTTCCGAACAGGAGGCATTCGACCAATTCAAAGAGAAAACCGGGAGAGTTCCTGCTTCAAAGGATGAATTGCGTAATTGGCTTGCCAGTCAACGCGCCACACCGACGCCTGCATCTGTTACAGCGTAAAAAACCACATATCAAAGAGAAAGGAAAAACACAATGTACCAAACGATTATCCTCATCGGAAATTTGGGAAAAGATCCTGAAATGCGCTTTACCCCTGGCGGACAACCCGTGACTACCTTATCGGTGGCCACAAATCGTCGTTACAACGGTCAGAATGGACAGCCAGTCAAAGAAACAACCTGGTTTCGTGTCACTGTGTGGGGAAAAAAAGCAGAATCCTGCAATGAATTCCTACACAAAGGAAGCAAGGTGTTAGTGGAAGGACGCCTAAACCCCGATCCTGAAACTGGTGGGCCACATATCTGGGAAAACAATGGAAAGGTTGGCGCTTCATTCGAAGTAACCGCCTCGACCGTACGTTTTCTTTCTGGACGTGAAGACCAGGAGGAAGCAGAACCCGCAGTAAATACCCAGGTCCCGCCTAACTTAGACCCAAGCGAAATTCCATTCTAGCCAGAGTCAAAACACACCGGTGAATCACAACGAAGGACATGCCAATCGGGGCATGTCCTTTCTCATTTCTTTTAGAAAGAATACAGGAGGAACACATGGTAAAAGCTGAAATCACAATCGGTACTTGTTATGGAGATGCGGTCATACCCGTTGAGGTTGTGGGAAAAGGCCCGAGACCTGGAACAGTATGGGTACGCGCGCTCAATGGACTGGAACCATTTACCAAGAACAGCCACGGTGGCCCTTATCAGGACAACACTACGGTGGTTCATATCCCTCACTTGAGGGATGTCCGTGTTGAAAATGATCCTGAAGAAGCACCAATCTGTGAAACGATTGAACCAGGAGAACTAGAAATCCAAATCTCTCCGCAGGATCACTTGCTTCCCGCGGATTGGTTTCTGGAGAGTGCTTACACGGTGTGCGCCCAGCCTCCGGAAGGAGGCTAGGCGTGAAGACCGAACTTGCTCCGAGTAGAACCGCAGGTACGGTTAGAAGCAGTCAGGGGATCCCAAAGGCGCATGGCAGTGCAATGATCCGGGAAGACTTTACGGTGTTCACGCCATCCGTTTCCGTCCAGGGATATCAATACCTGGTTGATTTTGGTTCGGGCAGTGAACATCGTTTTCACAGGGTCAATAAAAACAAGGAGTGCTCTTGTGGTGCAGCTTATTGCGAAGCGATTGATGCTGTTCGTTATTATCTTCAAGCTGGTGGTGCACGAGCGCCTGATCCAGAAGGGATGCCACCTTGTCCTATCTGTGGCAGCAAGACTTACCGCGATCGAAATTGGGATGGTAAGTACACCAAGGAATTGGGGTGGCGCTGCACAAAAGGCGGCCTGCGCCATTTTCTGGATGCGAAAGCTGAAAAGATAAAAAAGAACCTGGCGGAAAACCCCTGGTTCATACCACCCGCACCTGGATACCCAGGTGTGCGGCGTGATGAGTTGATGACCTGGGAAGAATGCGAGGCGATCAAGCGTAAGGTATTTCTTGAGACCGGATACGATCCGACCGCATAAAGACATGACCCTATCGGAGGGGACAGCACCCCTCCAGGGGTGGTCTGTCCCCTCAATAACAGGAGACAGACATGAACAATCTACAACCGTACCTTATAGAAAATGCACACCCTCAAACTTACAACTTTCCCCGACTCAAGCACCTGCCCGTCCGAGAGCAGCCGGCTTTCCGGGTAAGCAAGGATTCAGATGCATGCAGTCTGGCTGAATTGCTGGCAGTCATCATAGGTGGTTCAAATCAAATTGAGTCCGCTGAACAGCTACTGGCACAATTTGGCACGATCCAGAAAATTGCCCAGGCGCACGTGAATGAGATTGCCAAAGTGCCGGGCATAAGCAACTTGACTGCACTTCGGCTCAAAGCGGCATTAGCCCTTGGACGTAAGCTCCTTCAACCAGAAGATGAACGCCCAGTAATTCATTCGCCTGGAGATGCTGCTCAAATCTTGATGCCTATGCTGGCGCATCGTGAACAAGAATTCATGGTCGTGATGCCGCTTGACACACGCAACCGCATGTTGGACGTGATTGAGATATATCACGGCTCGCTTAATTCCTCGATGGTGCGGGTCGGTGAGTTATTCAAACCGGCATTGCAGCGGAACGCGGCAGCCATCTTGATCGCGCATAACCATCCCAGCACAGATCCCACACCCAGTCCCGAAGATGTTAGCGTGACTCGCGCTATTGTCCAGGCAGGTAAGCTCTTGGATGTGTCAGTCCTGGACCATTTGGTCATTGGATTATCACGATGGGTATCCCTAAAGGAAAAAGGGCTTGGGTTTTCGTAAACCACGAATGAACAAAAGGAGGTAAACATGAAATCCATTTTGTTTTTTGATATTGAAACGACCGCTAATCCGGAGGCAATTTCGCTCCTACCCGAGCCTTCTGCCCCTGCCAACTACAAAGATCAGGACAAGATTGCCCAATACATCACTGAAAAGAAAGCTGAACAAATTGCTCAGGCACCACTTGATGCTGATCTGGGTAAGGTTATCGCCATCTCCCTTCAAAACGGGATTGAAAATCCGGTAGAAGTCCACCTGATTGGTGATCCTGAAACCCAAACCGAAAGCGATCTGATCCGCTGGTTTTGGTCTTTATTCGCAAAAGCCGATGGCCGTTCTTGCGGTTACAACATCATCGGTTTTGATCTTCCTTATTTACTCAGACGGTCATTCGGCCTTGGCATTCAGGTTCCGATCCAACCACAACTGTCCAAATTTCGCACAGATCCCACTATCGATCTCATGGCTATCCTCTACAACTGGGGACAGGCCAAAGGATTGAAATGGTTCTGTAAACGCTACGGAATAAAAAATCCACTACCTGATTTGGATGGTTCTCAAGTGGTCAACATGGATCCGGAAACATTGCGTAAGTACGCTGGAAACGATGTCTTTCTGGTCGTAGAGCTGTACAAGCGCATGTGCGGAGTATATCTGCCGGAAATGAATGCCTATCAACCCGCCTTTTTTAACCGCTAATTTTAAGGAGGATCACATGGATCAGTTACCTACCCTACAACAGCTTGAATACCTGGAATCAGGTTTCGAGGTTTCCAAGATTTTGGCACAGGCTGGATTTCCGATGGATAAACCTGCTTTCGCCATTACCTGGGGACAAATTGCCGAAGAGATCGCTCATACCATGGTAGATCACGGTCTTCCTCCAGATCGGTTGCGTGAGTCCCGCGCCGGACAAGGAAGGGATTCAAATAACGGCACGGGAGTAGAAGACTTTTTGATTGACCTGGCGCAAGGAGTCCAGAAAGTTCTTCAGAATGATGATGTACTTTTCTGGCGAAGTTCTATCCGTAGTTTTACAACGGATCACCCGACCGTCACAGCCTTCATAACATCGAATTTAGACAATGATGACGAAGGTCCTCTCACGGAGCAATACGAAAACGCAATCCGCCTGGGGGATGATGAGGCTTACTGGCCGGATGGTGGTGCTTCTGCAGATTTGTTTGACGAATTCTAATCACGATGAGACACGCAGGGGTTCGATCCCTGCGTGTCTGACAACGTTGGCGCAAATGTATGGATCAACCTTTTGCTGGTTGGTCTGTAGATAGCTTCAACGTTGGTTTATTTAGGAGCAAAACGTTGGATTATTTCACCAAAGGAGGAAGAATTGGAGGTTTTTTGCGAAACACAAAAAGATATGAATTGGGAACTGGCACAAGCAGAAATTGCCCTAATAGATGATTGCTGCAAGAAGTCATTGGAAGATTTCATCCTGGGCAAGTTTGATGAAGAGGGTCTGGGTGACAGTCCGCCAGAATCGGACTGGAGTGATTGGTTTCCTCCTCCGCCACGTATGACAGAAGAGGAACTTGATGTGCTCACTGATTGGGTTGAGATTGAAGCGGAAAAGCATAATCTTGAACCAGACCCGGATACTTACCCACTCGAAGACTATTTTGTAACAAAGGAGACTTATGGAAAAACAATTGACCCAACTCTATATCCCTGTACCGCCTGCGCCTATTCTGGAGCAAGCAGTGGGATATCGAAATTACCGCAATGCCCGCTTTCTTGCTCTCTGGTGGGAGCCCTGCGGTGATGAGGCCATGGTGTCGGATGGTCTGGTGACCTTCACAGGCTTATGGCCGGGTTACCTGGCTTATGTGCAACATAAATCAGTTCATCCTCACCTGACGGAGTTCAACCTGGGTTCTTCTGAATGTCCTGCAGACCATCACCTGGTCATCGATCTTGTTGAGAGACAGGCCTTCATTGCACCATGCAAAGTGGTGGATCGTTTTCAAGCAACCCAATGGAAACAAGGAGAAAAGCAGGAAGAACATTTCTCCCTGTCGTCAGAAGAAATGGAGAAATGGGTCGAGGAATTAGAGCAACAGCTTTTAGTCTTCCCCAGCATGGATGAACTCATGTCGCAAATTGCTGAGGACGGGAAGCTCGTTGCTGCACTTGAACAATGGTTGGACGATCAAACGCCCAATCCTTAAACAATACAACAAGGAGATACAGAATGACATGCAAAGTGATTGTTCAAAAGAATACTTTTTCTGAAAGTCTGGCAATTGTTGGGCGAGCGGTAGGTTCTCACTCGCATCTACCGATCTTATCGAACATTTTGCTCAGTAAGGATGAGGATCACCTTCGCCTCTCGGCTACCGACTTGACCGTGGGTGTCACGGTTTGGATGGATGCCAATTTGGACGGCGACCTGGGTTTGACCTTACCCGCCAAAACATTAACCGATGTGATCAACAGCCTAATAGATCCCGAAGTCGTATTTTCGGTAAATGGGAAACCGGAAGCTTCATTGAAATGCGGAACCTATAAAGGGATCGTCAAGGGAATTGATGCATCCGAGTTTCCAACCATCCCGGAATACCCTGGCACCAATGGGGTTTCAATGGACGCAAGTATGTTCAAAGAGATGATCCAAAAGGTTGCGTTCGCTGCTTCCATGGATGATACCCGACCTGTTCTGACTGGAGTTCTGATGAGCATGGATGGAAAGAGCGTATCCATGGTCGGAACGGATGGATTCCGTCTCGCTATCTGTAAAGCGATCCTTCCAGAACCGTTCGCCAAGAAGCAGTTAATCATACCGGCTTCCGCATTGAAAGAGGTGATGCGTATCCTGAACGCGACTAAAACAGCCAGGATCACTCTTGTTTTACCCACGAATGGTAGCCAGGTGGTGTTCCGTTGTGAAAATGTGCAGATTGTTTCACAATTGATCGAAGGAAAATTCCCGGACTACCAGGTGATCTTGCCGAAAGGTCACAAAACCAGGACATTCGTCAATACCAGCGAACTGCTCAAAGCCTGCAAGCAGGCCGGCATCATCGCCCGCGAAGGAAGCAATGTAGTGCGGTTTCACCTATATCCGGGTCCTGAACAGACCGGGAAAGTCAAACTGCTGGCCGAATCGGCCGAAACCGGGGCTAGCGAGATCGAGCTTGCCGCTACCGTTGAAGGACTGGAATTGGAGATCGCATTCAACGTGAAATTCATGCAAGACGCCTTGGAAGCAATCTCATCGAAAGACGTGGTGATCGAGACGAATGCTTATAACACCCCGGCGATCATACGACCGGTAGGCGAACAAGAAGGGTATCGGTGCATTCTGATGCCGATGCATATCGACGGTAAGTAAAGATCGGGGGGAGCTTTACTCCCCCGATCTTGATGGCTATTTGTTATTGATTTAGAACGATCGGCAGAAAAACTTGGTTTGCAATGAATTGCTGTGAACTTAGCAGGAAATTGAAGGCTGTATTATTTATTCTCGCTCCTTGATTCATGGTCGGAGGGTCAAAATTATTGGCATGGACCGCCACGACACATAAAGAGCAAGCTTGATCAACGTAATCCCAAACAGGACTTCCAGATTGCCCACTCATCGTGTCATTATTGTAATAAAAAGAATTGGTATCTGATGAAGTAATAGATCCGAGGCCTGCCCACATTGTGTCCCCACCTTTATCTCCTGGATACCCAGTTAGTGCAGTCGAGGTTCCCACTCCATTACCTGAAATAACCTTAAAACCGAGATTACCAGTTTGTAGACCTATGCGACAGCCCAATTTATAAATTCCATAATCATAACCAATATCTCCGTTATTGAACCAAGGGGTTAAAACTATCCCCTGTAACGCCATGCAACTTCCGAAAGGTGATGGATTTGCGGAGGCAGCATTAAAACCAGGCGTAATTTTTACATCATAGGCGTATGTTTTAGTTCCGGGAAAATCATAAACACAATGTCCAGCAGTCACTACAGTGCTGGGCCCCAGCATCCATCCTGTGCAAGAAAATAATATATTAGGGGTCAATTTTCCTTCAATTCTTACTACCGTATCCCAAGGAAAAATAGTGGTATCTTGAATTTGGAAACGATCATCAGGACCTATTATTCTCATAGGGGATGGGCTGTTATTCCTTTCAGGTATTGTTGGCAAAACGAATTTTGAATCTTTATTCACAGTTATTCTCTTAGAAAAACTGGATAGGTTTTGGTCTACTTCATAAATCTGACCATCGTTTGAAATTCCAACGATCCTATCTGTTGGTATCGCTGGTTGTGTTGGTTTTGTATATAGCTGAGTAGGATTTGTCCCTGGAGCAGGATAAGCAGAGATTGTAGTTCTATTTGGAGAGTCATTAACGGGAGGTGGATAGCTTAGCAGTGAACTTTGTGAAGAAATTGGAGTTAAAGTAGGAGTAAAACCTGCTGATGAAACATTTTTACTATTGGTTAAGCCGACAGAAGCGAATAGGAATAACGTGACAAGTCCCAAAATTAAAATTTGTTGAACGATTTTGGTTGCCATATTTTTCTTCATTGGATTTCCCCTCTTATTTTATTCAATCAAGGAAGGACTAGGATTTCGTCAGCATAGGCTTGGACGGGATTGGATTCACTGATTGGACCCACAAACAAGATAGCCGCATTTTCGCCAACCGATAACGCTTCAGGATTTATAACTTTGTAATCAGAGTTTTCTTTTAAATAAATAACCGTTTTATCAGTTATTCCCACAATAGCTTGGTCATATCTTATGTCTGGGTCTTTTGTTCCGACGATGAAAACTCCACTCACTTTGCCATCTTTCTTAAGAATTTCCTTTATAAAACCACGAACATGAGGGGTTTTATTTACTAGCTTTGGAATTATAGAAGTTGGTGTAACAGAAATTGGAGCCTGAAATTGGCAGCCAGAAAAGATAAAAAGAGCGATCGAAGTAATGATTATTGAAAAAAAGAGTTTTCGTTTCATTCTTCCTCTATATTCACTTAATGCCATTCGGTACTCTGCCAAGTGTAGCAAATATATGCCCAGAAAACAAGTGATTATTTTCACAATTCAGGACGACGAATACAAATTGGAAACAAAAATTTTGAATTTGTATTTGCAGTTCTGGATGCGTTTGCATTCGGAAATGCTTTAACGTAGGTAATTCCCTTCAAGCAATTTCAACGTTGGTCATTCATTCCGTAACAAACTAAACGTAAAGGAGAAGCATATGAACATTTACGAAGACAAGTATCTACGCGAGAAGGTCAACCGTATCATCGCCAAGCAGAAAGAGGGTAAGGTCATTATTGCCGCCTACAAAGACGGGAGCGGACTGCCGGCCAGAGAAGATCTTGGACAGACTCTCGCTCGGGCTGCATATCCGTATGATTATGCGGTTGGTACATCCGGTTTCCTCAATTACGACTCGGATCTCGGTGCGTACTTGTATATTGCAAAACCAGGCGCAAAGCAGCCGGAAGTAATCGCCAGCTACCGAACCCTCGCTTTGGCAGAAGCGTTTTTGGATGTCTGCCAAAGAAAAGTGCATATCCAAACGGATGATACCGTCGTGACTTTCACCGGCGCGCAGCCCTGGAAAGGACTGCACGAAGTCCTTCGAGAAATCAATGAAGAACTGGTGCGGGTCAATGCAGGGATCGTCGTTTGGAAGCTTATTCCAAAGGAAGAACAGAAATCGAAACCGGAGGATCGCATGTTCCGGGCGGCTGTACCCCGGCTGCGGAACGGGCAGGCGATGGCGCACGTCACAGGCTTTGCTTATGATGCCGACCATACGTTGGCATACATCGGGGTGGTGGGGTACAAAACCAGTCTGGAGTCGCTGCGCGTGACGCTCATGTGCGGTAAATCGCTGCAGATGACTCAGGATGGGGGGGCCGACATAAGTCTTATCCCAACCGACAAATATGAGCAAGCCTGGCAGGCCATGCCGGAATACACCAGCCACCACGTAGCGTTCGCGTCGCGAATGGCACTGCCCAGCAAATGGGAACCGGAAGACCAAGGGGCTTATGTGCTGGTCTACCGGGAAACCCCGGACGCCAGCGCGGAAATGGTCCGGCTGTTTGTCGAACGCCTCAAGGAAGCGCTGGAGATCCCGATCCTGGATGAGTGGGCGGCGAGCCTCTGGAAACACGCTCGCAATCGCAAGTACGTTCAAGATCTCGTCACTGGCGGGGACTGCATCTCGGGTGCTAAGATCGACTTGCAAGCTGATTGGCAAGATTTATTGCAAAATCTACTGACACAGGAGACCATTTCACTGGCCGCCTGACCTGTCAAGGTAAATATTCGTTAAATTCACCCCGGAGGGGGCGCATCTTGACCCCTCGCGGGGGTGAGACGCGCCTCCTTTCGGGGATTTTATTTTCTCAAGAGGAGTGCATCATGCGTCCCCCCGCTATTGAAAAAATGGGTTATTACCCGACAGATGAACCGGTTATCGAGTTCATCCGCACCTATCTGACATCGCCCGTTGAAAAAGGGCGGTTATTTGATCCCTGCGCTGGAGAAGGCAAGGCCGCGGCTATCCTGGGAAAAGCGCTCAATTGCGAAACCTGGGGCGTGGAGCTTTCACCGGAGCGGGCCGAAAAGGCTCAGCAGGTAATGGACAAGATTTACCAGGCCCCCTGGCAGTCTTGCGTTCTGACCGACGAAAGCGTTTCCTGGCTGTACCTGAACCCGCCGTACGAGTTTGACCGCTTCGACAATCAAAAGCGGCTCGAATGGGATTTTCTCAAAACGACCACGTCCAAGCTAATGCGCGGCGGGCTGCTTACCTATATCATCCCTCAGAAGATCCTGGGCATGATCGAGGTGGCGCGCCTGTTGGCCGGTCACTACGAGGCCATCTCCATCTATCGTTTTCCGGATGGGTTGTATGAGAATTTCAAGCAAGTGGTGGTGCTGGCTTATAAGCGCAAGGTCTACCAGACGCCCACCGACAAGGAGGTTCTCTCGCTGCAAAACCTGGCCACTGAAGACCTTGAACCCATTGAAACTGCGGTTGAACCAATTTATGAACTGCTGGCCGCGCCTTCACGAGGTGCAAACGGCAAACCGATTGTGTTTAAACGCACTGACTGGGAGCCGGAAGAAGTGGTCGAGGCCACGAAGGAAGCAGGTGTTCACAAAACCAGTGATTGGCTTGACATGATTCACCCGACGCGTGGTCTGGCTCAACTCTCCCAACCAGTCATGCCCTTAAAGAAAGGGCATATCGCTATGCTCATGGCCTCTGGCATGATGGGCACGGTGAGACTGGCTGATGAAGAAGGTAAGCCAATGCTAATCAAAGGACGAGTAATCAAGGTGGTTGAAAAGACTGAACAGCCAGATTCCAAAGAGACAGATACAGTCGTTGAAACCTACAAGGATCGTTTTGTTACTACAGTAGCTGTGCTGAAGCAGGATGGCATCCAGGTGATCCAGGACGTTAAAGGACTTTCAGAGTTCATGAAAATTCACGGCGAGAAAATCGCCACGCATGTGCTGGAAACCTATAAGCCCATCTATAACCTAGATCCGACTGCAAACGAAATTGAAATCCTCGATAGACTTGGTACTCAACGAAAAGCTCTTCCTGGACAAGAGCGCGCTGGATTGCTGCCTGCCCAAAGACATGCAGCAGCAGCGTTGGCTCGTTCAATTCGGAAAAATGGCGTGGCAAACTGCCAGGCGGAAATGGGAACCGGAAAGACGACAATATCGACCGGCGTGATCGAGCTACTGGATGCTTATCCGGCAATCGTGCTTTGCCCTCCACACCTCGTACCCAAATGGATTCGCGAAATCGAGGAAGTGATCCCAGGAGCATATGCACGAGAAATCCGTCGCATCGGTCGGAATAGTGACGAAGTTTATGATGTGAACGATGTCCGTGAATTCCTGGATCAATATAAAGCAGCTTGTAATACTGCTAAAAAGAAAGCAGATTCAAAGCCCAAATGGGTGGCAGTTGTCGCCCACACCTCTGCCAAGTTCGGGGCAGGATGGCAGCCGGCAGTCATCACCAGAAAAACGAGAGACCCTCTGACTGGAAAGATTGTGGATGCCTGTGCTTGTCCGGGTTGTGGTAAGGTCGTGATGGTCGAAAAGGACGGTTTCATCGTTCCTTTGACCGATGCCTCTGAATTGGCAGAAAAACGCCAATTCTGCCACAATCGAATCCCTGGATGGGAGTTGGATGCAGACGGGAGGACGAAACTTGATGCCAACGGTGACTCGATATGGGGCACGCGTCCATGTGGGACACCTCTGTTTGAGTTCAACGGGGCGAGGCGACATAGCATTTCGGAATACATTACCAAACATGCTACGGGCGCTTTCAAGCTTCTGATAGCCGATGAGGTCCATCAGTTTAAATCCAAGTCATCAGATCGAGGAGTCGCGTTCCATCAACTGGTAACAGCGGTGAAGTGGACGCTAACCCTCACCGGGACATTCTTTGGCGGCAAAAGCACCTCAATTTTCTGGCTGCTGCATCGCCTGAATCATGGCGTCCGTTGTGATTTTGCTTTCCATGACGAGAAGCGCTGGGCGCGGTTGTATGGAGTGCTTGAAACCACCCGAAGACGGAGACGCAATGAAGACGCCGATGAAGATGGCGTGTACACTGGTAACCGGCGCTACCGTAATCAGGCGAAAGAACAACCGGGAGTCAGCCCAGCCATCGTGAGTCGGTTATTAGACACAACCATATTCCTGAGCCTGAAGGATCTGAACCTGGCTCTGCCATCGTATAAGGAGGAAGTCGTTGCCCTGGATATGCTCGATGACCAGGGACAGCAGTATCACAGCATGGACAGCAGCTTGAAACAACTGGCTATCCAATCTAGTCGTTATCTATCCACTTGGCTTCAATGGACTCTAGCCCGACCGAATTCTGCTTTTCGGGATGAGGTTGTGGTGGTCGATGAGGTGGATGACGGCGATGGCAAAACCGTGCGGAAAGTACCGCTGATGGAGTTGCCGGCGATCAATCCGAATGGCCATAAATGGCTGCCGAAAGAAAACTGGCTGGCTGATTTCTGTAAGGTTGAAAAGCAGCAAGGGCGAAAAGTGCTTGTCTATGTTCGCCAGACTGGTACCCGCGACATTCAGGATCGGGTGATGATGCCGCTTCAAGCTAACGGACTAAGAGTCTCCATCCTGAGTGGTAATGTTGACCCGCGCAAGCGTGAAGAATGGGTCGCCAAACGCATGAATACCATCGATGTTTTGATCTGTAACCCCCGGCTTGTGGAAACAGGTCTCGATCTGGTGCAATTCTCAACTGTGGTATTCTTCGAGATCGAATATTCACTCTATACGTTGTGGCAAAGCGTGCGGCGGGTTTGGCGTTTGGGACAGACCCAGCCGGTCAAAGCGATTTTCTCGGTGTACTCGTCAGCGATGGAAGCAACAGCGCTGGCCTTGATGGGGAAAAAGATGAAAGCCGCGCAGCTCGTTTATGGGGACGAGGTTGGAGGCGCGATTGTGCCAGAGGAGGAAGGCGACTTTCTCACTCAGCTCGCTCGTGATGTACTGGAGGGTGCGAAGCTCTCAGATCTACAGACCTTGTTTGCTGACGATCTGCAAGTTAGCCATAATCCGATGGGTTGCCTGACGACCCCGAGTGCAGTGATCATTCCTGGTCCGAAAGTGATGACCTGGGATGAATGGGTGAGCCAGAAGACGGTGGTAGCTAGACGGACTCGAAGAAAGGAGGTAGTACCAGAGGGACAGATGGGATTTGGAATTTAAATTGTATCGAAACTGAGCCTTGTTTTACACACAAGGCTCAGTTTTTTTATTTGGATTGAATTTCTTACATAAATTGAGAACCAAAACGAGAGAAAACCAAAGTTAACAGTTAACCTTTACTCTGCATAACCGTTTTCTATAGCCATCAATGTCTGAAAATTTTCAAAAATTTTCTTTTGGAGCTCATCCTTTTCCACATTTAACAACTCTGCCATCTTTGATACGGTTTGAGGAATGTATCCTGGACGAACTGGCTCATCATCGATTGTAATAAATGGGCCATCTGTCTCTGTTAGTATCTTTTCCCTGGGGATAATTTTGGCCAGCAACTGTCCATTTCTTGAATTTAGCATGGATGAGTTAAATGAAAAATAATAACCGTTTAGGACAGCTCTCTCGGCTTGGCTTTGAGTTCCGGTAAACCAGTGCATAATTATTTTTCCAGGGAAAGAATTCCCTACTATAGAAATCACATCAACAGCGGATCGTCGCGAATGAATGGTTAATACTTTGTTTGATATATCGAAGCAATGTTGAATGATTTGGGAAAATACTTCTCTTTGAACTTTTCGTTCACTTTGATCTGTAGAAGAATAGTCAAGACCAATTTCCCCTACAAACTTTGTTCTTGGCAAGATATCCCACATTAGGGCTAACTCTTTTTTTCTTTGCATTGCTAATTCAGGGTGTAATCCTATTGCTGGAATCAAATTGTTATATTTGGTTGATAGGTTTTCGGTGAAATAAAAAACAGATGGAGTATTTGTCACAGCTACTAAAATAACGCCAGCTTTTTCTGCTTCCTTAATAATATCAATTGAGGATTTATACAGATCTAGGTGACAATGGGTATCAATGAAATTTACATTATTATTTTCCATAGATCAACCAAGTAACATTTGAACTTCAGCCATACCTCGTTTATAGACATCGACGTACTGAGAAATCTCTTCAGGCGTTCCTTGAAGAGGTCCCGCTGTACGTATATGAGAATATAGGGATGATGTCAAATGATCAAGTCGCTTGAGAGCAATTTTTATTGCGTATAAATCTTTTCCTTCAACTCTATTCGCAGGAAGATTATTGCTAATTACATCAACCACATAACTTACATCTTCTATTCCTGCCGCGGTGGTCGCGGCTCTTCTGATAATGCATGGTAAACAATATCCACAATGATCGTCAAATGCCCCACCTTTAAAACGAACATAAGTCCCATGCGAACAAGAGTGAGTCAATTTCACTCCCTCCTGTAAAACACTTGGATTCTTTGTGGCAGTTAACATTTCTCCTTTTGTGAGGAATCTAAATGGAGTTGCTATTGACATAGTTATGCCAAGGGATTCAAGAATATCTTGATACATTGATAAAAAGTGGGGATGGGTTGTGCGAGTACTTAAGCCACCACCCCTATTAGCCGCAAGGGGTACGTTCAATGACAGCAAGCCGTTTTCAAATATATTAAGAGGTATATTTGTGTGACTTGCGCTTGAAACAGCAGCGCCGATTGAAAGAAAAAGAAAAGATCGGCTTCGCTGGCTTGGTTCAACATCTCCAATAATTCCTTCTGATGGTTGAACAAAAAACTGGAGTGAGCAAAAACGATCAGGATATTTTTGCCTTAATAGTGAATACACTCGATCTTGAACTGTTTTCGTTGCACCTCCACGACTATAATGACTGACGAATATCACTTCACCAAGTGTATTTTCCAAGAGGTCTATCGCACCAGCAAAAGAATCCAGTCCACCTGACATCAAAGCAAAAGCACTTGGTGAATGTGAAAAACTGGGAATTCTTTCTTGAATTTCCTTCATCCCCCAAAAATGTTTTTCAGTTGATATCCGAAAGTGAATTTCCCAATGGTCACCGGTTAGGAAATCTAAAGTCTGTTCAAGTTTTTCCTTTATTCCGTTCCATAAATCAATATTACTGACGGGTTGGTAAATGTGAAAATATCGAGACCATTTATTATAAGCTTGGTCACGGGCAGCAGATTTATCGGCTGAATAAACCGTCATTGCAAGTTTCAATAAATCTGAAGCAACCTCAGAGGGATAAGCGTCATAGGAATCAAATACGCTGGAAAGGTTACTCCTGATCCCAATGGTTTTATCTACACCGCTCAAGTCAATGTGGATTGGAATTCCATTTTGGGAATTTTCGATGGTAAAGCTATCATCCGATTTTTCGCGCGCGATTATGTGCCAGATCATTTTTTGTCCTCCAATAATGCATATGCCTGGGAATATATTTCATCACAAAACCGCTGCCCTTCAATCCCTGACCAATTTAAGGTAAGAACATCAACTTGTTTTTCTAGTAATTCTACTTTTACCGTAGCTTCAATATAAGGATGTACTTCTCGTTCAAGTCTAATTACCTCATCTTCAGCTATATTGCCTTCCTCAAAACAGTATTGCAAATCTTGTAAGAACTTTTCGAATATATAACTTGTCACCGAAAAAATTATCAACTCCTTAGCTGTATTACTATCAATCGCTTCAAGCTTTGATAAATTACCTTCTCCTAACTCAAAGCGGTTGTACATTTCTTCTAATGTGGCATTTATGGCACGTCTAGCAGCACTATCATCTGGAGTGGCTCCATCAGGTGCAATCGCATCAAGGATTGCTCCTAATGCTAATTCAACTGGCATACCAAGAATTGTTGATGCCAAACCTAGACCTTCAGTAGCCACTCGAACACCACTTGCAGCAACACTTGAAAGGAAACCTCCAAGTTTTGCCGTAGATTTTCTTCCAGATCTGGCGGATTTGGACGCCTGTCGCGAACCTCCTTTAGATTGGGTATAAGAGCTTAGGGCTTTACCAAGTGATCCTCCACCTCCTCCGCTTGCATATGTGCCAAAGTGTCTGCTGGTTGTTGCCCAGTTGCTGGACTGCAATGGTATTTCAGGACGCTCAGGTGATGGGTCAGTAGGGGGTTCACTAGGATTATCTTGACCTGGCTGTTCTGTATCTGGATCTGGATTGGGTAAAGGAACCGTATCACCATCTGCCCATGGTGGTAACAATGAAGATCTATTACCAGGTCCACCGTATGACTTTGATGTTCCCATTTAATTCTCCCTCTTGATCAGACATCCATTTCGATCATTTTTTGTTGCTCTTTCGCTTAATTGCATCTGCAGCTGCTTTTGCTAGAATGGAATTTATTTTATTTGTTGACCATACCTGTAGCAATGTGTCTGCTGCTTTTTCCTCTTCTCGTCCCGTTGTTAAAGCGCCGAGACGAACCACTGCTACGATAGGGATCATTGTTTCAGGGATCGTTTTCAAGAAAATTATTATTTGGGAAATTGCTTCTTTTCTCTTTTCAACAAAGTCAAACATGAGCTTCAGAATAGATTCTTTTATTCTTACGTCATCGTTATTTCGGAATCGATCTGCAAGCGAACTGAATAGTGAATTAACGTCAACCTGATTCAATGCTACAGTACGATCAATGGCTGCTCTGCGTACCACTTCGCTTTCCCCTAAAAATTCAGCGAGAATCTTCTGCGCTTCCGGGCTCATTCTTCGGACAGTGCTAACATTAATAACAATATTATCTCTCGAGAAGTAAAAATAGGGTCTAAGGTCAATTCCCGATAGAGCCGGTTCAAGACTCAGCCAATTTATTATCCATTTATCTGCTCGCCAGGCTTGAAGTAGTGTGGTTTCGTCATCATCTAATGAATATGTCTCAAGTGTTTTTTTGGGGGGGTGAGTATTTTCCTTCGATTTTGGTTTCGGGAGCTCGCCACTACTACTGTCTGCTTCCCCTAAATCAGTTTCTTCTCTCTTAAAGCCAGTTAATTCACGCTCTTGTTCGAGAATATTTATTATTCGCGGTTTCCCTTCTTGTGACACCTGTAGTTCTGCTAACTTTCGAAAAGCTTCAGTTTGAAAATATTCTAGAAGCATTAACTTTGCAAGTGTACGAAGGTTCAAGGTAATCTTCCTTGCACTTGCCATTTCAATTCTCATGTTAAGCATATTAAGGAATCTTTTCGTTTGTCTCGGGTTTCCAGATAGGCCGGCTGCCAGAATAGGGGCGAGAGATTCAGCAAGCGAAAACCCATCAATTATGTCTGCTGGTACCTCAGTTATGACCTGATTTATACATTCATAATCCAAACACTGATTTTGAAAGCTGCTTAATGCTCGTTCCAAAGCAATTGAGCGTACCTGTTCAAACTGCTCTTTTTTTACGCCAGATGAGTCAATAAAAAGCAACTTTATATAGTTTTCGGTTTCACTCTTTCCTAATGGGGGTACTTTAATTGGGTATTGGATGAGTTTTTCAAGGTAATCCCGACCAATTCCTGATCTTTCTTGGAATCCGGGAAACTTTGTGCTGACCGCATACCTTATCAGATCTTCATCCGCAGCAATTACAAAAACAGAATCAGGGACAAATAAAAACAAGCGTATTGCTTCAAAAATATCAATTACTGTTCCAGGATTACAACGATCCAAATCATCAATAAATACAACAAGTGTTTTTATGTTTGATTCTTTGAGTAAGTTATTAAAGTCATCATGGAAATCACGGATTGCCATGCGAACGTTGGCTCGTTCTGAACCATCTTCCTTTATAAGTTTCTCCACATCCTCTGCTTTAATATCTTTTACCTGATTCGCGATCGCTTTGGCAGCTTCAGTAATGTCTGAAATAGCAGCGAGCCCAACCCCCAACTCTCCTGCAACAGCATTTGCAGCAAAATACTTCCCTACCCCCAGGCCTATTTGCATCCAATCCACCTTATGAATTAGTTTTGCAAGGAGTACTTTTGCACGGGGGCCAAGAGTCCTCTTGCTTGCTATCTCATCAAGGATTGTTCCCATGAGGGCTGATTTCGCGTCATCATAGCTCTCGAATAGCCAACCATTAAAATGTATGGCCATGGTATTCTTGTCACTGCCATTTTCAATAGATGAACGTACCATGTGCATGAGACTAGATTTGCCACTCCCCCAATCTCCATACACACCAATAGTTGCAGGATGAAGGGTTTTATTCTTGATAATGGAATTTACCGCAGCTACTAGATGTGTAAAATCCAGAAGATCTATATCAGTCTCATTATCTGACCACATGGTTTTCCTCCATAACTTATTGGATCATTTCAAACGCAAGGTCCGTAACAAACGATTTGCCAGAAATATTTCCTTTAATCGGTTCTGCCAAAAAATGCTAACCAGGAGAACATCATCTAGTTCACAATTTCCGTAATATAAGGTCTAAAAGCTTTTTCCATTCTAATCATCGACTTGATAAGTTGTTCTTGTAATTCATCCCAATGGTCTTGGTCTATCAGACCGAAACTTGAAATCACAAAACGAATTCGGCTCGCACGCTTCTCCGGCAATAATTGCCAATCTAATGGACCACCGAAGAGTTCTTCAATTTCTACTTTATGCTGCAGGAAAGTGTTAAAAACCATCTTGTTCCATTCTGCTTCCCCTCGATCTATATAGAGCTCGACTTGGGCGTCATTCATTCGCACAACGTAATTAAATCCAAGTCCGCTTTTCCCAGCGCCGGCGCTAACCCAATTTTCTATTCCTGGCGAGACTTTGGCATGAAGTTTTGTCTTTGCCTTTGCTTTTTCAAGCAGCTCACCCCAGAATTTCAGGCGGAGAACATGACGCTCCGCTAACTCTCCATCCTTTTGACCTTGCTGTAACTTTTTTTGATGTCCTTGCCCAGTTGGCTTGCCGTCATATCCTTTGATAAAAGAAAACACCTTATAAACCGTGCAAAAGGTATCAAGCTTTTCTTGACAGACAATCCCATCAAGGTCCGGCCAATAGGACGGCTGCATATTGGCTTGATCTTTGAAATGGACAACTTTAAGCTGGAGACCATCTGTTAATACTCCCCATCCAACCTGATGGAATTTGGCAGCATAAAATAGATAGGATTCCCATTCTAACCCAGGGATAATTTCCTCAAAATTTTCACCGGGTTTTACGTAACAAACGATTGCTTTGGGAGTATGGTTGGTCCCCATGAGACTCAAAGTCATGAGTCTTTGATTTTTTTCATCCGTAGAAAAACCCAGGACATGGAAAAACTCATCCACATATTCTTTCCAGGTTGACGAATCTGGATGTTGGTAATCTCGATATTGTTTTATCGTTCGTAGAATATTCGCAATTTCTTCGAATGACTCAGGGGGTAGATAGTTATGAGGAATAGTGGGTTTTTGTTTTGGAGCGCTAAGAACAGGTTGCGAGGATACAACATGCTGAGGTGCCCGGGTTAAAGTTTCCACATCGCCTTTTTCCCGAAGTGCCCAAACACCATTTCCAACCTTTCGGAACAAATCATTTCCACGGAATCCGGTTGAATCAGAAGAATGATCTTGAATAGTCCTTTGAATTACCTCTGCTATTCTTTCTGGTAAAGGCTCTTTCCTAATCCGTTTTACTTCTTCTAAAATCTGTTTCCTATGGGCTTGACCACCAAGGTTTTTCAAGGCCTGAACAATATCTTCAACCCATGTTGCCATGTACTCATCCCTTTGCTTGTTGGAAGATGATATCGGTCTCCCGACATTTTCGCTTGGTCTGATCGATTTCACTCAATTCATACTTCGATTCAGGCTTTTGAAAGATGTCCAAACCCCGACCCGGAAAAATACACCAGCCATTATCCAACCGTATACTCCGGTCATGGATCACTGGATCAAATTCAAAGGTAAAAAGTATCCCATGTTGCGCCAAACTTGCGCTGATCTCTTTAAACTTCTGTTCTTGGATCTTTTCCTGGTAGGCATCTTCGGCTGAAGTGGTGAGTTTCAATTCCACCTGGCCGTCTGTGGTCTCGATGATCCCAGCAAATGCGATGAAATTCCGGATTTGGTATTCCAATCGGACATAGGGATCAGTCACATAGATTTTTTTTGCGCCTTTGAGGTAAGGCCCAAACAAATTCTGGTAGCTGTAACCAGTCTCACCCTCCCGTATGTGAAGGGTTTTTGCAGTTAATTCTGACCCATTTTCTGGCTTAGGCGCCGGCTCCTCAGTGGCGCCGAAATATCGTAAAATCTCTGCTTCCTCTTCATCCGCAGCAAGAGGGGGTTGCTCTGGCACAGGCTGAAATACAGTAGGGACCGGTATCGTGCTTGGATCGGAATAATTAACAAGCCTGTGCCCTCGTTGAAAATCATCTGGAATTTTCGAGGTAAACGTCACGGGAACGTATTCTCGGTCCAGTTTGCATAATTCATCTCTAACTCTTTGGCGCAATTCTAGCGCTGGATTAACGCAATAAAGGTAGAACTCTTCTTCCGTGGGGTCTTGATCCGGGAAGAGGATTTTCAACAGTCCCGTGGCTCCTGCTTCAACCGCCTTACTGTCGCGCATATCGTCACAGTTTTGCAGTTCCATATTTGTTTTGACGTAATCACGATAACTGATGTCGCTGCGCAAAGAATGCAAGATTTCACCAAAGATATCTCCCTTAAGTCCGATCGTCCTGGAGGGAGTATCCTTGCTAATCCTGGGCAAATCCCATCCAGGCAGCAGCCCTGAGAAACGGTCAATAAACGCGGTTTCACGCAAGAAATTCGGGAAGACGCGGAATAGCCCAACTTGTTCATTCAAGGGCCGTTTATTTTGGTCCAGGTCAATATTCGCCAGCATCACCAGGCCGGCTTCGGCATTGATGGAACTGGCGCTTCCACGAGCGAAACGGCCGGCTTCAAGATAAGATTTCAGCAGGGCGGTCAGTTCGCCGGAGGTATCCGCTTTGACTTTTTGAGCTTCATCGAGCACAACACAATCATAGCGTGTGATAAGTCCGGGGGTCTTGCGGGCGTCATTAAAGAACAAAACTGGCGCTGAAATTGCTCCTGAGCGAACGGCTACATATCGTGACATATTTTCAAAGACGAAACTCTTTCCGGTCCCTTTCGGGGCCAGTTCCACCAGGTTGTAACGCGGCTCAACCATTGGGATCAGCCGGCAAATCAACAAGATCTTTTGCCTTTGGGTATAGAGCTTGTAATTGAAACCCATGGAAGAGATCAGAAAATCAATCCATTCCTGTGTGCTGAAGCTCTTTCGGCATTCACGGAAATATTCCAGATCCATGTTGGCCAGTTGAAAGGGCCGGAATTCGCGCATCCAGATTTGTCCGCGCGGGTTATCGTCATTTTTTGGAACGTAGTAAAGCTTGCCAACCCCCCACAGACCGCTGCTTAACAACATTTCATTATCTTGAATGATTTGCGGGATTGCAAACGCAGCGCTTTCATCTAGAAATGGAATGTTGAGATACCGATCACCTTTTTCCAAGTTAACGTAAACCGAGAAATTATCAAGAAATTGGACTTCCATTTGCTCAAAAAGTTGGTTCTTGATCGTTTCTTTTTGGCTTTTATCGGGCACATATTTCTGAACAAAAGCGGCGATTTTCTGGCGCGCAGCTTCCGTTAATTCAGTGCTGTCGTCCAGGTAATGTGAGATGATCCATTCCCGCACGTAGGTGGGGATTGCCCGGCTGCCAAAACCGGCTTGATGCACAAAAGACTTGTTGATGACAATTTCACTAAAAACGTCTAATGCCTTTTGTTCAAATGTTTCCATCACTCACTCCTTGGACAAGTTCTTCACCAATTGCTGATCAAGGCTTGATGTCAATCATCAAATACGCTTGTACTTTTCTCTTCAACCATCTTTTTCATGATGATCTTGGGCTGAACATCGAAGGTATGCTGCTCGCCGTGGGCGTGGAACCGAACTCGAATGTGCAGGTTGTTCTGCTCGTCAAGGATGCTGGTCACTTTGAAACGTGCTTTGATCTGGACCGCCATATTTTTCTTGCCATTCAACAAGGCGATCCGGACGGGTTCACTTTCCACATTCCCATTCAATAGATTGACCTGAATTTGCTCAACAGCGGAATCATTCGGGTTGCCGATTTCCAGTTCAACCGTTTCCATGCGGTATCGGAATTCATTTTTCTTGAGCAGAATCGTTAAGTCCTGCGTTGAGACGGCGGCTGGTTCAAAAACCAGATACGGAACGATGACCTCTTCGGGCAGCAGACCGCCGTGAACGTAAAAATCTTTATCGGTGGGAATAAAACGGTTGCCGCGCCTGGCGCACAGCACATTTTCCGGGTTCATAAAATCATGGGCAGGCAGGAAAAAGCAATCCAGTTTCAAATTATCAGCCAGCCCCGAAAAGCGTTCGCTGCTGACGGTCACGTAGCGGTGAGAACGGGCCTCGAAACCGTTTGTTTTGAAGAAAGCCGGATCCAAGTCGTTCTGCACGGCGGCAGGAATCCGGGTAGAGCCGTGATCAGAGACGATATGAATACGAATGTTTTCCTGCAAGCCGTGCTTCTCAATAAACGAGAGCGTATTCTCAACCAGCTTTTCCAGCAGGTGATGAATATGATCCCGGTGAGGCATGCCGATTTCATCCGCAGATTTATGCAGCGCTTTATCCACCGCCAGGTAATTGACCACATACGTTGCGGCATCAATGGTATTCACTGCGCTCAAGCTGCCAATATCGCTGATATAGCGAAAGGCGTTATCGTTGAAATAGGGCACCCACCCCTTTTCGATCATGCTTTTATAGGTCTTATCGTCAATCGCCTGATACCCCACCGCGCCGGCCAGCAGACATTTTTTGGAAATTTCCGTTTCACTGGGGAGCATCGCAAGGTAAGGCTCAGCGCCGGCCAGAAAATAGCCGCGTTCCTGGAACAGATCGCGCAGCATTTCGGAGAAGGCCCAACCCAGGTTGTCAATCACCAAAACCAGGTTGACCCCTCCAGCGCGTTTTAAATCCACCGCTTTATTGGGCAGGATATTGAAAACCATCCGTTTGGAATTGGCATGGATGGCATCCCAATTTTGCATCAGCCACTCGGAAAAATGGTCTCCGATGACATACAGGTCAGGGTCAAACTGTTCTTGCCGGTTACACCAGGCCTGGTAGGGCAGGTAGGATTCGGTCGCCCAGGAAAGCATGGCGTCCACATCCCAGTTAAGATCGGGCATTTTGGGCTTGGGTGGACGGATTAACCCGCGCAAGGCGGCGAGTTTTCGTGCATACCGGCGAGACAGAGCGCCGAATTTGCCCTCGATCTGATCCATCAGCTCCGGCGTGATCCAATCGGGATGGCCGCGCAGGTGTTTTTCGATGGTGTCGAACTCCACCGACAACAATCCGCTCATCCGATCCAGCAGGGCGGCCAGGTCTTCCGCGTTCTCAGGCTGCGCATTATTCAGGAAATAGGTTACCTGAAGGATGGTCTCTGGTATTTTCGATTCTTCAACCTTAAGATCTTCCAATTGCAGTTTGAGCGTCCGAAGGAGATCAAAGGTATCCCCTAATAACGCTTCGCCCAGCTCTGGGTACCTTTGCAGCACGCGGTAGCGCATAAGTTGAAGTCTTAAAGCAGATGGGTCGGCTGCAAACAGCTCCACCAACTGGCGTTGTTCGCTCGTCCTGGCTTTGCTCTTCCATTCCTCTAAACGGGCGTGGAATGTACGCGCCAGCAAAGGAATGCCAAGGTTGGCTTTCCATTGCTGCGGATCGACAGCTTCCAACAAGGAGGATAATTGAGTGAAGGGAAAAGTCTTCGAAGTTAAGATGGGGGCGTAATAATGAGCCAGCAAGGTGTCTTCAAAGCGAAAGCCTGGCTGGGGGTGCAGATCGAGCGAAAGCAGCCCGGCCTGGAGGATCTCCTCGTTGCTGACGCTGGCGGGGATCTCCAGCCCCCAACGCTGAGCTAATACGCCGCGGGCGTCCACGGTCTCAAAGATGAAAGTGCCTTGAGGATAACGAGACGACATATTTTTCAACCATTGAATGACCACCGGCTGCGAAACGACCAGGGCATACTCCTGATGATTTTCGTAGGCTTGCTGGATATCTTTCACCCGCTGGGGAAATTCCGCGATGGAATTCATCCGTTCCGCGGCAACGCCAAACCCCAAATTATTCGGATCCTGCACAATCTTAACCATGATTTTCCACCCCCGGATTCTGCCGTGCAAGCTGCTGGGCATCCACATGGGTTTGCATCCTCGCTCTCACAGTGTCAACAAATTCTTTCTGCGTGCACCTCGAAGCGAGGTCATACAGATGCTTTCCTGTGCTGTCCCACTGCCCGTGGTGCGCCTTTTGAGCCTGATATCTGGTCAAACGATCAAAGATAAAAGCCAGGATTTCATTCCACACCAGCTGCACCGCGGCAGGAAGGATTGCGTCATTTACTCTATCGCCCACAGCGAATAATCTCACCCGATAGATGTCATCCTGATACCTGCCTTCTTCATAGAGTGCCTGGGCGACCTCTACCACCCGGGACAAATCAAACGCGCCGACAGCGTACAGGACGCGCTGCATGTTTTCGTCCGCTGGATGGGTCCAGGGTCCGTTCAGGCGGCACAGGCCGTGTTTGACTTCTGCGAAGATGATATCAATCCTCCCGTCGGAATTAAAAACCGGATGATCCGGCATGGGATCGCCAGAAGTCAACAACTCCGCGCGGTGCGGGAAACGCACCGCCAGCACATCCACATCGGTGCGCTGCGAACCGCGACGGTCTGGGTGAACAACAAAGTTTGGAATGGTGCTACAGCCATTCAAGCGAAAAAACCAATAAGCTACGGTTTCAGGATTTAGGGTAAGCGGCAGGTTAATCATTATCCAAACCTCTGAATCGTCTATCAAAGCCCAGAATAAACGCTGTTTCTTGATTCGTGAAGCCATAATGCTCAGAAAAAAACGAGTCGATCATGTCAATAGTATGCTTACTTTTTGCAGGAAAGAATTGTTTTTGTTGGTTGCCACCACGTCCACCTACATAAATCGCATTCGTTTCATATTCACCCATGAGTTCCTTTGTTAACTCATCTATCCTTGAAATTGAGTCGCTTGAAAACTCAAAACAGTTGATAGGGAAATTTAATACATCACCTTTTACTACGTGATAACAATCTGAAAAAATAATCCAATACCAATAAAAGAGATTAGTGTTTAACAAGCCCAATATTACAGGATGGAACTTCTGCATAATGTTTATCGGTTTATATTCAGTTGACAGTCTTTCAAGAATAGCTTTTCTCCAATATCGTCCTCCCGAATGATAGTAAACTGTTTTCCCATACTTTTCGTCAACAAAGTTACGGACAGTGGTCATTTTTGACTTCATCTTCTTAAGTATCTCAACTTCGATTTTGTCTCCTAGTTTCGGAATTCTTCCAGGAACGACAAAATTAGTACAATCAACATAAGATAATCGATTAAATAATTCTGGCCTTTCGTGAGGAAACCAACGTGTATAAGATGTTGACAATATTCTTTTCTTATCAGATTCATCTTTCTTACATGTGACAATCGTAATATTCATATCAACATTATCGAATAAAGTAGCAGGCCTAACAGCAAAATTAGAGAAGGTTGATTGTGAACTTTCGCTTAAGAGAAGACTCTGTAGATCGCTCATTCTTTCAGTAGATACAATAGATATAGGAACAACCATACTAAAGCTACTATTACAAGCACTTAATTTTGTCGCTAATTCAAGAAATAGAGCAAATAAATTACCACATTGTTTCATCTTATAATTGACGATTGGGTATTCTAATGTGGAGTTTTCTACATAAGGCGGATTTCCTATTATGCAATCAAATCCTTTTTGATTTAACAACACCATTGGGAATTCTAGCTCCCAATGGAAGAAATAATCTTCGCTTTGGAGACTAAAAGCCAATTGAAAATCTTTATTTTTCACTAACAAGGTGTATTGATTCTCATCAATCCCATCAGAATTAAAGAATAATCCCGTATGGACATTACAGATAGCCTTATATCCTGATAAAGCCTGTTCTATTTGATCGAGCCAGGCTTTCTTTTCTTCTACTTCGTAGCGTGCGGTAGAGCCGTGAGAGGCGATCAATTGGGATTTGGAAACAGCTTCTTCAACTGCTGAGCGGAAATCCGGGTCTCTTTCAAATAAAGAGAGCTGGCGAGCGTCTTTTTTTGTCGTTGAGAAAGGATAATTTCCAATATCATCAAGCGTTGCCCCCACCAAACTATTGCCGCATTTCAGGTGATGTTTCAGGAAAGAAAGGGGTTGATTTTTTGCCATGGAAAGAATCCACAGCGAAAGCTTTGCAAGTTCTACCGCCAATGGATTAATATCCACGCCATAAATACAGTTTTCCACTACCCAGCGCCGCCAGTAACCGGTGCCGCTTTCCAAATCACCCATAATGCCAAGTTCGTTAAGAGTTTCGGTGACAAAGTTTGAGACAAGATTCGTTGCGTTGACCAAAAAATGGCCGCTACCCATGGCAGGATCGAGAATCGAAATAGATAATACTTTTTCACGAACAAAGGAAAGAGCGTTTTCTTCCAAGAGCATCGTCAGTGAATAGCGCTCGTCTTCATCCACTGCTTGTTGATACGCCTGCCGCGTGGATTGTTGTTCTGCCAGGAAATTGGTTTTTAATTCTTTGAGTTTCTCACCGACAGTATTCCGAACAATGTAATTAACCACATCTTCTGGTGTGAAATAAGAACCGGATGATTTCCGCTCACTGGGATCGCCTGCGAAATAGACTTCACCCGCCTTGATCGTATGCCCCACCATCAGCTTGCCGCCCTGCGAAGCCGGAATGAATTGGATTTTTCCTTTGGTAACTTTTACTTCTGTATCTTCTCTGGCAATGAACAGCTTATGCTCCAACAGCCCTTCATAAAGCGTCCCTAGGTGGCGCACGCTCATGTCGCGGTAGCTGATGGGTTTTTCCTGGCCGTTCTTCTCTCGGTAGGTGGTCAGGTTGAAAATGACATTGACCAGGTAGGCATCCCCAATGCGGGTGTCAGAAAGAAAGCGGGTAAACTCGCTTTCCTGCGGGCTGAACAGGCCGCCGTTGTAGGTCTGGTCAATATCCACGAAAATGTGTTCCAAACTGTCCCAAATGGGAAAATTTAGATCGCTCGAAGCATTCCCATCATGGCGCGTGCGGCATTCGCTTTCCACTTTTGTCAACAAATCGTGGTTTTCATCGCTCAGCAGCCGGCGCGCATCCGCATAAAACAAAAAGAGCAGCCGGAACATGTACAGCATAGCCCCGTGATAGATCTTCTTGCGCAGCTCCTCATCGTCCAGGTTGCCTTCCTTGCGGCGGCGCAGTTCTTCCACATAGCCCATGCAGAGATCGGAAAGCACGCCCTTTCCGCCCTCTTCGCGCTGTTTGAGGGCATTGGCTAGCTCTTTTTCGATGTAATCAATCTTGTCTTGGGATTCTTTCTTGAAGCGGTCAAACTGGCACTTGCCATCTTCGTGAACGACAAAATTCTCCGCTTTCATGAATTTGTAGAAGATCTGATAAGCCTCTTTGGCTTTATCCGCCAGGATGGCTTCGAGATCAACTTCCAGGTAGGTTTCGTAGGGTGTGGGCTCCTCTTGATGATAAATGCGCCACTGCTTGCCGTTGGTCAGCAAGCCCCACTGCAGGTTATGCTGGCGCAGGGCGCGGATAATCTTCTCCGCCCAGTTTCTCCCGATGGTCGTGTTATCCAGGTTTTCTTCCGGCAAAAGAACATAGCACAACGAAAGGGGTTTCTCCGTGCCGGCGCTCCCCATCGGAAACAGATAGGTGATGGGGTCACGCTCGAAACCGCCGCCCGATGAAGGCGTGGGGGACGATTGGGCGAAAAATCCCAACGCTGACAGCACCTCGTGCACATAGGACTCTTTCCAGGATTGTAGGTTGTGGGTATCGGCATATTCCCGGTATTCTCCCAAAACCTTCAAGGATGCCAGGACGTCAGCGTTCTCGGTCTGGCGGGTAATTTCTTCGAGGTAAATTTCAGAGAAGAGCATTTCGTTGTGGTAATACATGGGCATGATGTTTTATCCTCATTGACCGCTATTCGACCAGGACATCGCTTATTTTTCAATCTCGTCTAAAGCGTGAAGAACAGCCTGGCGCAATTCGTTATCAGCATAGAGTCCCGATTCTGCCAATTCCGAAAGCAAAGACAGCATGGTAATTCTGGCTGCTTCTTTATTCTTCGGAAAAACGAAGGTGATCGTTTCGTCGAAGGCAGTTTTCTGCGCTGGCCGCACGATCTTATGTTTCTCCAGTTCGTCAATTGCTTCAACTGTCTTCACTGCGGTGTAATTCCCTTTTTCATCCGCAACCACCAGCTTGACTTTACGGTTGCCCTTGATCGTCAAAGTGTCTCCAGGGGTCAATTTTTGCCGCTGCTTGCTGGTTGTGGGATCGGAGCCATCTTCTGTGTAATAAATAATTCCCTGGCCGTCCTCGGTGTCGGCGTGCAGTAGGAGTTCACCCTGATAGGTGACCTGGTTGCCGTGTTGGGATAGGTCGTTTGTAAACTCCACTTTCAGCTGGCTGATTTGCGGCGCATTGGTTTCGATATGGTTTTTTCCACTTTGAATGCGCTGAACCAACGTCAAAACGAAATTAGACATCCAGGTATCCACTCTCCCCAGCGAATACGCTTCCGGTAACGTCTTAAACAAAAGCTCGCGGATGTTGGCATACGCGGTAAACTTCACTAACGGCTTGCTGTCATTGTTGTGGTACGTACCGAGCGGGTCTTTTTGCGTGCTGCTCAATCCGTTGTACCAATTTTTAAACGCCTCCTGGATATCAACGTCAAGGTGGGAAGGCGCTCCAAAGATATCCGCTACCTGGGCTAATATCTGGTCTTCAACACTGGCTTGAATGGCTTCCGCAGTCGCCTTGAAAGCTTTCAGGTAAACCTCGATGTGAGTGATTTTTGCCGGCGTTAGGGTTTCACCTGGCACTTGACCAAGCATTTCCATCAAATCATACTTGATGAAACGGAAGGGATCTTTGGTTTTTGCCTGGCTGAATATCTCTGCCAGGGATTTCTCATCTCCTGAGTAAAAACCGAGGGAACGGGCAATAATCGGAAGGTTATCCCACCAATTGACTGCTGCTTGATAGGCTTCCCCAATCGTGTAAACCTTACCTGCTGGTGCGGGTTGATTGGTGAAAATTTGCGTGATTTTCGCAAAATAGGTCTGATCCTCGGCGCTGACTGGTTCAAAAATAATCACCGTGGAGGGATATTGCCCCTGAACCAGGGCAAGCATGTCGTCGGTACTGGTAAATTGAATATCTGTCAGGTTATTGGGCTCGCGTTTAAATCGCAAGCTGTCGCCATAATACCGTCGGGCTAATAACAGGAACAAAGTAACTGCAATTTCACCTTGACCGTAATCCTCAAACAACGGCTGGAGGAATTGCAGTAGATTTGCCGGTCCTTTTCCTTCCAGCGCCGCTAAATCTTCCAGAAGTTTGGCGTATGCTGGTAGAGCGGTCCGGAATTTATTAATATCTTTTTCAGCCTCTAAATAGCGGGTATCTCCTTCAATGGTTAATACACGCAGAGCCTGGTGATCTACAAAGCATTTGCGTAGATACTTCGTCCCACCGCGGTTATCTGGCCAGGACCAATTCACCCGGATGGGCTGCGAGAAATCGCAAAGAATATCCCCGGCTTCCTTGAATATGGCACGAACTTGACCGGATAAGTTGATATGTGCCTTATTAAACTCGTTATGGCCAAATGTATTGCGTTTACTCCCATAAAGCTCCTGGATCATCCTATTCGCGGCATCATGGCGTTTGCTTTCCTGGACAGGAATTTCCACACCATTAATTCCAAACCAATACATTTTGGCATTGGAAAAATAGCCTGCTTTTGCTTCGGTTAGAACCTTGATTGCCTCATCGCGGATCTTCTTCTCCTCCGCTTTTTCATATGGGCTGAAGTTCTGAGATTGTTTCTTAAACCAGTCGCTGTCAAGTGCATTGAGAGTAAAAATCGCATCGTAAACGCTCATTGGATTACGGGGTATTGCAACGCAAACACGCGGCTGATTATTCTGAGCAACAGCTTTTTTCGCAACGTCGATGTCGTTTTCGTTTTCACAGAAAACATAGACAGCGACCCCTTCATAACCGTTCGTTACCCCGGCTGTTTGCAGGCGTTCATGCTCCAGAGCTGTGAAGAAAGATACAGGATTGCCGTTCACGTTTTTTTTCTCTGTGAGCATCGCTGGGGTGACAAATTGAACTTTTAACCGTTTATCCTCACTGAATGAAGCATTGTAATCTTTTGCTTCGAGGTAAACTTCATCTCCTCGGAGTGGACTCAACTCCAAAAAATTTTGAAGCAGGTTGGTCGGGCGGTTATCTGGATTGGCTTTAAATTGATCCACAAGCCGTTGCACATCTTTCCGGTCGCCACGAACTAATTCATACACCCCGTGGTTGTTGAATAAAATTCCGGCATCACATAATAACTTCAGGCGATCTTCGACCTGGGTCTTCTCATTAGGGGCAACATAATCCAAAGCAAACTCAATATTTTGAATAGTATTTGCAATGGGGACATCTTGGGTACTGGCGATCTCGTTAACGAGCAACACTTTAATGATGCGGAGCATCAGTTCATCCGCTTCTTCAAATAACTGCTGTTGCGATTTTCGGGCTAAGTATGTATTTAATTCACGCAGGGTCGCTTCGTAATTGATGACGGCATTCTTTACACGGTCAACCAGACGGCTGTTGCTTGCCTTAAGACTATCTTTGAAATAATCCACAAGAAGGTCTGCGGTGTAGAGAATCGGTTTTCCTTGTTCAATAACATCGTGATTCTCTATGAACCATGGGTAGGAATATGGTTGAACGTTGACCCATCCTCCCTCGCCAGTGTCAAACTCTGGCGCAAAGAATTTAAACACCGAGCGGTTATCTGACCCCGCCTCTCCAGCTAGCCGAAGCAGGGCAAAGGTAGCCAGCGGGTGCATGGGGTAAATGTTCTGTATGATATTGTTCTTGATCTTTGGCGCTGGCAGCCAATTGAACAAATGCAGCCGATTACATTCACTGGAGAACCAGGTGAATTTTCCGGACTGAGATTGGATTTGCTGTATCCATTCAGGGGAATCTTTCTTGGGTTGAACAATCGCGGCAATAATTTCTTCCATCCCTTGCGTTTGCAGACCAATTTCAGTAACGCGAGCTTCTAGAGTCTCTGCGTTGAGATCTCCGATTTGTCCGTGATTACGAAAAGCTTTGTGCCCGGTTCCAATAAAAATAACTGTCCCACCTTTTTCAAGGGTGGAATTCGCGCAGTATTGAGCGAAATCAAGCAAAGTCGTGTAATTCACAAGGTTTGCATCAATCGCAGCGCCAAATTCGTCATAAAGAAAAACGATCCCTTTATAACGTTCCTTGAATTCTGGGTTTTTTAAGAAATCCGAAATAATGTCACGAAGATTATCCTTCTTATATGTGAACTCTGAATCGGTGACTGACTGGAAGCAGCTCTTAAATGCTATTAGAGCTTGTTCATCATATTTTTCCAGCCCGTCGATCAGATCATTGACAGTCCAATCTGGGAATAATCGGCTGATTGCCGCTTCAAGATCTGAGTAAAAGCGCGTCTCGTTGCGGCGGGATTGCCAATCTTTGATCCTTCGTAAGGCTTCTCGATAGTGATTATCCAGCAACAGGGTTGATTCATCTCTTTGCAAAGCGTCTTCCAGCGCCCGTAAGAGAGCGCCTTCAAAGTCCAGGTTCAGGCTATAGCGGCAAAGGGCGACCAGAAAGCGTCCTGATTTACGGGCTTCTTTTAGTGAAACAGCTTTTCTTTCTTTGAGGGCTTCTCCTGGCTTTAATAGGACTTCACTCTGGGCTGTTTCATAATTCCTGAAAAATGCTTCAATTTCAGGGAGATCGCTTGGACTGGCAAAGTAATTTGCCATCATTAACAATAAATGTGATTTACCCGTGCCATAGCTGCCAGATAGAAAATAAAACCGACGGTCTAAAGGGTTGAGTGCGTTCGCAATTTTTTCAAAGACCTGCCGGTGAGCTGCGATGGGTTTGTATCGTTCCATCCTTCCGCGATTTTTTACAACATCGTAGTACTCTTCATATAGATCGACATAGCTTGTATAACCGCTGTTAATTTGGACGATGTCTCGAATTTTTGTCATAGCAAAGGTACTCCCTTATCCAATGTCGTTGAAATCATTCAACCGGAATATGCGGCTTTGGCCTTGCGAATCAAGTATTTTTAACGACTCAATTTCTTGCGATGTTTGCAGCACAACTATGAGTTTGGCTTTCATTCCATCTTTGTAGCTGTCCCATTGATCTTTAATGAACCTGAAAAAGTCCTGCCGTTCTGATTTACGCCAGGTATCCAGAAGAAAGTCAACGCGATCAATCACAAGGAATGATTGGCCTTTACTTTTTCCTATTAACAGTCCTCTTAATTTTTCTGGACTGAAACTGTCAATATTCTCGCTAAGATTTGGAGACTGGATAAAAAATTCCAATAAATCCAAATATTTCCCATTAGTTTGTTTACAAACCTTTTGGCAAAATTGGGTCAAAGATGGGCTTTTTTCTGGGATGTCATGTAAAATAATCGCCCGGTAGCGTTCTTGTTCAAGACGGATTAAGGCGTCAAATACACTAATTGGCATCATTCCCCCCATAAATCCGTTCTAAAACAGATTCTTGCGTCATCGAATCAGATAAACGCACTTGATCGAGATTAGCTAATTGTTCTAACCGGACCAATCCCGCATTGTGTAAATTACCCAATATTGTTCTAACTTGGTATTCCGGTAAATTAAGGACCCTACCCGGACTGTATTCTGCCAGGCAAGCATCTTCTGTATTGATAGCTGAAGATCCTGGCGAATATTTATCTCGATAATAAAGTAAACAGAAAAGAAATACCAGGTCTGGGACTTCAACTGGATTGGATTTTTTAAAATTGCCAGTACCTTCTGCTTCAAGAATTCCCAAATGAAATAGCTCACTTCGTGAATAAGCAGCGAATACCGCCCCAACCTCTTTAGGTAATTTTTCGGAAACCGTCCTCTCTGAAAAATGAATGGCAAGATCTGAAAAGTATTGTGAGCTTACTTGATCCACTTCAAAGCGATCCTGAACAGGTAAAACCGAATTGATTATCCTATACCACACAACCCATTCTGGATTACTGGACACAATATAGTGAATAATCCATAGGGTTTCGAGTTTATCGAAATACGGATCGGATTGTATGACTGCTTTTCCAAAGTTAGTAAGAAGGCTAACTCTTGGGCGAACTAATCCAAAACCTGTCATCATGCTGGTTAAATTTTCAATTTGCTTATCAGGGATACCTAAAGCTGAAATTATCTCCTGGCGGGATACCTTTTTTTGCCCTTCTTTTGTTAGCAGGAATTGCATTATCCGAGATATTTGGTCAAAACGAGGGCGGTAACCATTTGTAAATTGAAGTTTCATAAATTTTCCTTTAGGAGGATTATTTCAGCTATTGCATTTCCTAAAATCAATCCATCTGCGGATATAGAATCATCATTTTTCGAAATTCGAAACCTGGGTTTGGCTTCAAGATGTAAAGCAGCGATTTCCCTTTTTCCTGCTTCTATTAAGGAGGTGGTCTCTAATGCCGGAAGCACCAGAGTAGTATCAATTTCCATATCTTTTGAGATACTTTTAGCTTTATTCGAGCCTGCCTCAATTTGAGCAGATAAGGGATATTGATAATTCAGCTTTGTAGCCAATTGACGACCAAAATCTAATGCGTTGCCTAGCGAATTGTTCCCCGCTGAAATTTCGATATCTTGCTTTCGTTTATCGCCCGCACCGTGACATTCTAAGAGCAAGTATGTTTTCTCCGATAACACTTCCTTGCAATAAGGACTGTTCACATCTTTATTAGGGTCATGATCCGTTGAATGAGCAGCGATGACTAATTTACAAGGTATTTTTTGATCACACAACTTTGAGAAAACAGCTAATGCATATGAAGCGGCGTTTTCATCAGAGTCGCGTCCGTTCCTTCCACTTGGCTTGGTCCAATTTTCAGCAATTCTTGTCACTCCAACAGCAGTTTGATGCGGAACGCCAATCACAATATGAAAAGGTGGTTCTCCATTTTTAAGAATAACCAAAGTATCCTTAGATTCTAGCAAACCTAAAAGCTCAGGCGAATATACCCGTGAAGAGCGTTGTTCCCAGATTTGGCCAGCATAAATCTTGATTTCCATATGATTGGTTTTTGGGCATCCTTTACTTTTCATTCGCTGGATCGTTTTTAACTTCTTGTTCTTTGATCCATTTTTCGAAGGAATCTTTACGAAACCGCCAGTGTTTTCCAACTTTAAAACCAGGTAACCGCTTGTCTTGCACTAATTTATAAACAGTCGATAGTGGGAGCCGTAAATATTCAGCTACTTCCTCTGCCGTTAGGAATTCGGAGTCCATCAGAGCCTCCCAAGTATTTTGTTTGAACACAGTTGCTTGAGATTATTATAGCATCGCAAGGAAAAAGAGAAATGAAAAAACGCCCTTTAGTTTGTTTTTGAGCGTTTTGTCGTTTAATGAAACTTACTTAAGATGTAATTACTTGTTTAATCCGTATTTTTCAAACACATTCTTTATTAATTCTGTTGTCTCTGGAGAACTGGTTGAAATGTTACCTTCCTTTAGAAGTCTTTCAACCTCGAAAATGGCTAACACTAACCTGGAGCGATCCTGTCCTTGTAAGTGTGAAAATTGCTTGTATAGTTTCAGTAACTCAGGCTCAGGTTTCGGACGATCTAATACTCTGTAAACATCAATTCCGAGTGTCCCCGCAATGCTCAGAATTTCTGGCCCTTCAGGTAAAAACTCACCGTGCAGCCAACCTAATACCTTGGAAGGAGAATAGCCTAATAGATCGCAAAAGGCTATGAAATCTTCCTCTCCCGCCTGGGATCGGCTCCATCGTTTATACGCTCTGTTAAACCAGGCCGGAAAGTTGGACATGTGGCTTTACTTTTCAAGGATTGCGATGTGGAATATGAAAAATATGTTCGCCTCTAATCATATAATATTTTCTTTAATCTGACAACGAATCCCCCACAACGAATCCCCCTTCATTTTATCAGATCACCTTGACCGTGCCTGATCCTCCTGTTGATCATAGACTTGGCTTGTTTCAAAAGGATCGCACAATCCTAATTGACCAGCCATCGCCATCATCTGGTCACGGCTATCTGTGCCAAATTTCTTTTTCAAAGCACTGATGTGTAATCGAATTGTCGCTTCGGTCAACCCAAGTTTTAGCGCAATTTGATCTGGTGTATATGCTCTCGCCAGTAGTTGTAAAACACTCATTTGCCGCTCGGATAATGCCGGCGCTTTTCTTTTCGGTTTAGGTGGCTGACCTGCAAGAACAATCAAACCATTTACGCGCACTTCAGGGCAACCCTCTACCGCGTAACCAGGCACATTTCTGCCATCCCGGATGATCTTTACCAAATCCTGAACGTCTTCGACCACATTTTGGTAAAGAACAGACCCTTCATCATTGAAAACCACGATGGATGGCATCGAAGGAATCCTCCCCTATGTTGACCTGAAAAAATGACACAAAATACATCGATCCCCCCTGAACACGCATCCATCTATCCAGAGAGGACCTTGTAGTTGATTGTATAAGAGGGAGTTGGTCATTCTAGAGTCGTATGCGCAAGGGAGGTAACAATAGAAAATTTGATAGTCTATTTTAGAACAAGTGTTCAGTGAAATTATAGGCTAGATTATCTTATTGTGCAAGTAGAAGAAAGAAAAATCTATCTATCAATTTCGATAGGTATCAGGGTGATAACCCTATCGAAATTAATAGATTGAGGTAGCTCAGCCTGGGTGTTATCCTACTCGTAAATTCGTAGTGAAAGGTGTCTCATGATTTGTAAATCTAAATGTTCATTTTCAAAAACATTCTCGCAAATTGACAGTGTTCAGGAAGATTTTGTTCGTCTTTCCGGTTATGCCTCTCAATTATCTGATATTGAGCCATCAATATTATGCCAACCAAAGGCAGTGAAAAGGATCAAGGATATTCAACGGTTTTTGCTTGATATTGAGAATCAATTTCTTGAACTCCGTTCGATGCTTGATATGGATGGCGATCTTGATTCAGAAATGGTTGAAACTGATGAAAACATCTTTAATCTGATCAGTGGTTCTTCTACGAACAAGAATGACGCTAAAGAGCAAATGCTTACCTTAGAATTAACGGATTCAATCCTAAAAATCCTTACAGGCAAGGGTAACAATCAGAAAAATCCAGATCTTATTTCCAGAATGATCATGTTACGACAGCTTATTGACCAGAGCATGCAAAAAGTAACGATGGAATTAGATCATCGTATTGGCTAAAGCCAAATTCAATTAGGAGTATCGTTGGATGGAAGAAAGAGTTCACCGGACTAAATTACCTCATAACGTCATCATCAAAGCACCAGGGTTATTGCCGATGTTGTATACCCCGCGCGAAATTTGTGAAGAACTGGATATTGCTGAAAGCACATTGCGGGATTGGTTACAAATAGATGTTCCCCACCAAAGAGACAATCGCAATCGGATCTGGATTAATGGGGAAGAGTTCGCCAGATGGGTCAACAATCAACGCAAAACCAAAAAACTGAATAGATTAAATGAAGATGAAGCCTTTTGTTTACGTTGTAACCAGGTATCCAAATTACTTTCTCCTCAGGTTCAACCAATCAAGGGAAACCTTGTCCTAATCAAAGGCACCTGTGCAAACTGTGGAGCCGTTATCAATCGTGGAGCCCATCGTGATCGAACGCCAGAACTATCTTAAAGTCAAAGAACATCTCAAGTACCTCGAGGAAGTTCTACAGTTGAACCAGGCCTCCGTTGAACGCTACCGCTTTTATTTGCGTCATTTGCTGCTTTGGGCGGATGATCAGAATTTCCGCCAGGTGCAGACGATTCGCCCGACCCTCCCATCCTATCTGGCTTCATTACCAGGTAAGGAAGGAAAAGGAACCCTGGCCAGTGCATCCCAAAAGAAGATCATTGACTCAAGCAAACGCTTTTTTCGTTGGGCGAAGGTTACATATCCCCGCGAAATGAACAACCTTCCTATTTCATGGATTGATACTCTACGGAGACCACGCCTCCCACAAACTTCTTCAGACCATGTTTTTGTTTCTCTGGATGAAATCCAGAAATTAATCACTACCCCTGTTCCCGAAGATAGCCTGGCCTTACTCCGTGATAAAGCAGCTGCTGCCATGCTCTTCCTATCCGGTATGCGTGCCAGTGCATTTACCACATTACCTATCGAGGCTGTTGATCTTGAAAACTTGAGACTTCGACAATGGCCAGAACTGGGTGTTCATACCAAGAATGGAAAGAAGGCAACTACTTTCCTGTTGAACATTCCCGAAGTTCTTGCGCCGGTCCGCCAGTGGGATACTTTTGTTCGAAAGTCACTTCCGGGCTCAAGTCCCTGGTACGCACCGATTGCACATTCATGGGGAGATCAGTTTCTTTCGCAGGATGAACCTGGAAAAACGCGTTCTCAAGCGCTGCAGAAGCGCCTGGAGTTGCTGTTTTCCATGGCCAACCTTGAATTTAAATCCCCTCACAAATTCCGGCATGGACACGCCGTCTATGGGTTACTTCATGCTCAGACTATGGCAGATTACAAAGCGGTTTCCATGAACCTGATGCACGAGAGTATCGAGATCACTGACAGCACTTACGCTCCCATGCTTTCTTCTGATGTTCAAGAGCGTATTGCCGGGCTGTCTGGGAAGGCGATGTCCACGCCGGGTGATGAGCTTGAGGTCTTCCTTAATAAACTTGATCGAGAAAGCCAGAAAAAGGCATTGATGTTTATCGCAGGAAAGTTGGCTCAATGAAGATTTCTTGGTTACAGACGCATGTTATCAGCTGGACTGGCTTTGCGATGCGCTTGCTCCACATCCACTTCGGCTATCTGGGCATAATGGCGAACCATATCAAGCGATCCATGACCCAGAAGCGATTGGAGGGTAAAAACATCTCCTCCGGAACGCAGGTAGGTAATGGCAAAAGTATGCCTGAATTTATGCGGATAAGCCTTCTTGATTTCTGCCCGGTCTCCCAACCGATTGATCAAGACTCGCAAACTGTCTTTGTTGAAAGCTCGATCCGCATGGCTGATGAAGAGGGGGGCGTCGGGATCGTCCCCATCTTCTCGGCTGGCAAGATAACGCCAGACCGATTTTCGAGCGACTTTGCCCAGGTAAACGGTACGACCTTTGCCACCTTTCGCGCCACCAGCCACTCCGTGGCGAATGGTGACCTTTCCAGTCTTAAGATCGACATCGTTGATGATCAACGAACACAACTCAGTCGCGCGAAGTCCAGTGTCCAGCAACATCAATACAATCGCCTGGTCACGGTT